>Ga0214917_10001011_pt1 | contig 36867 bp, 17 predicted proteins | sample LL_1208_BB_MetaG_FD_177983 | JGI IMG/M metagenome (GOLD analysis project Ga0214917, IMG submission 177983) | Freshwater microbial communities from Lake Lanier, Atlanta, Georgia, United States - LL_1208_BB | ecosystem: Environmental > Aquatic > Freshwater > Lake | place: USA: Georgia | collected... | reverse complement strand
AAGTGGATTTGTTAATCCAACAAGGCACAGAGTACACCGCAATAGAAATCAAATCTGCATCTACATTTCATCCAAATTTTATTTCCACACTTAATTATGTAGATGCGGTACTCCCAGAAAAGATTAATAAAAAGTACTTGCTCTATGCCGGAAACGACGCCTTTGAACATCAAGGTGCAAATGTTAGAAACTGGAGAGAATTTAAAAATTCCTAACAAGAACTCAATTTTTATCCAAAACCGCTTCCCGAATGGTTTCAGATACTTTGGTATTTAAGTAAGTTTCAATAATGGCCTTAGTTATTTTAATGGTCTCTTCAGTACTAGACGGCGCATCATACATATAATCCAACATGACATCTTCAATAATTGATCGTAGCGCGCGGGCCCCCACCTTGCGTTTGGAGGCAATACGGGCGACTAATTGTAATGCCTCTGGCTCAAATTCTAGGGTTTTGCCATCCATAGCCAACAATTTTTGAAACTGTTTTGTAATGGCATTTTTAGGTTCAGTTAAAATTTGAATCAGGGCAGCTTCATCAAGTGACCGCAATACAGCTGTCACAGGGACTCGTCCAATTAATTCGGGGATAAGGCCAAATTTCTGTAAATCCTCGGGTTGAATATACTCATATACATCATCCAATTCATCGTCAGTAAGGGGGTGTGCCTTGTCGGCACCCAATGCAGATGCAAATCCATACCGGCGTTGGCGTAACCGAGTTTTAACAATGGCATCAATACCTTCAAACGCGCCACCTGTAATAAATAAAATATTTTTCGTATCAATCGAAATCATTTCCTGATTAGGAGACTTGCGGCCACCTTTTGCAGGAACATTCACAATAGTGCCCTCAAGCATTTTTAATAATGCCTGCTGGACACCTTCGCCAGATACATCTCTCGTAATGGAGGGGCTATCGGATTTACGTGTAATTTTGTCAATTTCATCGATATACACAATGCCCCGTTGGGCCTTAACCACATCATTGTCTGCGGATTGAATCAGTCGATGAAGAACAGATTCAACGTCTTCGCCCACATATCCCGATTCGGTTAAACTGGTGGCATCTGCAATGGCAAATGGCACATTAAGCATTCTGGCCAAGGTCTGGGCAATTAAAGTCTTACCAGTACCAGTAGATCCTATGAGTAAAATATTGCTTTTTTGAAGTTCAGTTTCAGGATGGATCATCGTTGACGCAAACAGTCGCTTATAGTGATTATAAACGGCAACCGATACCACTCTCTTGGCACGGTGCTGACCAATAATATATTGATCTAAAAAAAAGTTAATTTCATGAGGGGTCGGAAGCTTTTGGTGCTCGACATCACCTTCAGCGATGTCTGCATTAGGATTTTGAATAGCGGTGTCACTCGAAATAATCGAATGACACACGCCGATACAGTCATCACAAATATGAACGCCTGGGCCAACAACCATACGTTTAACCATATGTTGCGGACGTCCGCAAAAGGAGCAATTAACCTGCTGGCCCGTTTGTGCGTCAGACATTATTTTTTCTTTTTATTCGCCTCAGGATGCATAATGACATCATCAATTAAGCCATATGCTTTTGCTTCTTCAGCGCTTAAATAGTAGTCGCGCTCAGTATCTTTTTCTACTTTTTGAAGAGGCTGTCCTGTGTGCTCAGACAACAACGTATTTAGTTTTTTCTTAATTCTCAAAATTTCTTGAGTTTGAATTTCGATATCCGTTGCTTGACCTTGTGCGCCACCCAATGGTTGATGAATCATAATCCGAGCATTTGGCAATGCAAATCGTTTGCCTGGCTCACCGGCTGCAAGTAAAAATGCACCCATAGACGCCGCTTGTCCCATACAAATAGTAGACACTTTCGTGCGGATATATTGCATCGTGTCATAAATGGCCATACCAGCAGTGACAACACCACCAGGGCTATTGATATACATATATGCATCTCTAGTGGGGTCCTCAGCCTCTAAAAATAATAACTGAGCAATGACCATATTCGCGACATAATCATCGATGGGCTCTGTCAAAAAGATAATACGTTCTTTTAATAAGCGAGAATAAATATCAAACGCGCGTTCGCCACGGCCCGTTTGTTCAATTACTGTTGGAATTACTGGCATCCTCAAACTCCCTTTGTGAGATATATACGCATCATACTACACCCCCATTGATAAACGGAAGGTAACTATCCAATTTTTGCGTTATCAATAATAAATTGAACCGTTTTTTGACGCCTAACCATGTCTTTTAAGCGGTCCAAACTTGCTGCAAATTGAGAGTTTTTAAACTCATCTAAATTGGCAATGGATGGCAACTTCATTTTTTCAATTTCGGCATTTAAGTCGGCATCTGTCGCATCGATTTTTTCCTTCTCAGCAATTGCACGAACAGAAAGCTCGGTTTTAACACGTTTAATCGCATCATTACGCCACTCATTGCGAATATCTTCTTCGGTTTTATTGATAATCGACAAGTACTTGGCAAAATCTAACCGAAGTTGTTGTTGGATACGGCCTTTAAATTCTTGAATAGAATGATCCAATTCAGATCTAATCATGCCTTCAGGGATATCAACGGTTAAATCATCGGTAATTGCATCAAATAATTCTTGGTGTAGTTTAGTTTCGCTGTCTTGTTTAGCTTGAGCATTTAAATTATCTTTAATCTGGTTTTTAAATGCGTCTACAGAGTCAAATTCTCCAAATGTCTTTACCAATTCATCTGTAAGTTCAGGAAGTTGCTTGGCGCGCACTTCAGTAACTTCTGCATCAAATTTAACGGTTTTTCCTGCCACATCTGCAGTTGTAAAATCATCAGGGTAGGTCACACTAAATTCTTGGCGAACACCTTTTTTAGCTCCCACTAACTCTTTGTCAAAATCTGCACCAAAAGTACCCATGCCCAACCGAACACCCATATTTTCACGAGTCCAGGCCGCATAAGGCTCTCCATTGATCGTAGCGCTTAAATTGACTAATAAAATATCGCCATCAGCGCTGGCCGCATCGCTTTCTTGATACTGTGCACGGCTTTCTAAAAGCTGATTAATTTGAGTCTGAACAGCGGCGTCATCAGCTGTATCGGCTAAACGTGTCGCTTTTAAGCCTTTGTACTTTCCTAGCTTTACTTCAGGCTCAACATCTACTGCGCAAGTAAATGACAATGGCTCAGACTCACTATAAGTCCCAATCGACACATCACGAGGAAAATCCACTACAGCCAATTCCAATTGACGAACAGCATCGGAGTAGGCGTGGTTAACAACATCAGGTAAAGCCTCTTGAACAATCGCTTCTTTACCATAATTTGCTTCAAAAAGTCGTCGCGTCACTTTGCCTTTTCTAAATCCGGGCAATTTGGCATGTTTTGCCAATTTCGCAAATGCGCGATCAAGCCCTGCATTAATCTCTTCACGAGACGCCTCAATTTCTAAATTAACTGTATATCCAGATCGTTTATGCTTCAAAACCGTCGCCATTAAAATCACTCCATTAAAAAAATACGAAAATCAGGCCTATACCTAAAACCTTGGGGTTAACTCTAGAATGGAGCGGGATAACAGACTCGAACTGTCGACTTCAACCTTGGCAAGGTTGCGCTCTACCAACTGAGCTAATCCCGCTCGAAAGGTAGAAGGATCAAAAATATACCATAAGGTGTCTACATGTAAAAGAGTCGAACGCCATATTGGAAATTCCAACCAGGTTCTAACCGTCCAGGAGAATCATACAATTTTCCATTAAGGTCGTTCTGAAGCGGTATAAAGGCATCCGCAAAAATATGAATAAATGGCACCGGTGCATAGGTTACACCTGTTTTGGCTAAAATCAAATCTGCCTGTGATGCAGGTAAGTACCGCCATTGACCATTGGTTTCTACTTGGTCAGCACCTGCGTGAATATAAGTCACATCAAAACGACTCTCCCATTTTTTAGACAGTTTATAATCAGCGCCAAGACTTAATAAATGCAAGTCGCCCAAATCCATTTTGATATTACGGTTGTCAAAAAAGTTTTGGTATCCCTCATTTTTATGAATAAATCCATACATAAATCTAAATGGAACCTTACCGATATTAAAGTCATAATTGGTATAAAATTCGTATTGATCATAGACTGTGCCGGTTGGGATTTCCTTTACAAAATCAATTTCACGAGAGGCAATGTCATCACGGCCGGTTTTAAAAGGTCCAAAAGTTCCTCTAACTGTAAATGACCATGGCTGCACAATATTATATTTAAGCCCCACAAATGTATCGCTTAAGTGATAGGCCTTCATATACCTTGGAGAATAGGGGACCTGCCCGCCGCTTGCAGCACGAGCAATTGCCATTTGCTGGATGAAGCCATCTGTAAATCGAATACGTGACGAGTCATAAGCAATATTTGCAAACGCAGTCAATTTATTAGTAATACCATAAGCGAGATCCCAGTGAAACTTGTTAACATCCCACCATTCCACCATTTTAGTATTTAAATCAATACCAGGAACTGCCGCAAAGGCCTGAAAGTTTGGTAAGTCATTTAATACAATCTCATTAACATCTTTATGAATCCAAGTTGTTTCATCATTAGCTGGATTAACGCCAGCCTTTTCGATGCTGGAATCTTCCTGATACATCGACAAGGACCAAAGTCCTTTTGGCAATGTTTTGGCAGTTGCAAATAACGAAGTGGATAAAAAAAACGTCAACAAAAACACAATAATTTTCATATACTACTCCAGTGAGGGATAATTAGGGTTATACCACATATTTGATGGAGTCAAACCCACTGATAGTCAATCATTCCAAAAAAATCACATAATTTTCGGCCACAGCTTAACTCGTCATCTAAAGAAATACCCGCCAACACATCAGATGCTAAAGCGAAATTTATGCCAACCAATGACGGGTTACGGAATGAGGTAAATTTGTAATTTTCAAAGCCATTTAAGTGCATGAGATAGACATCGATATCCAATTTTAATAACTCCATTACTGATCGATGAAGATAAAGAGTGGTATCACTTCGTAAATCATTGACCCCATGGTTGGCATGAAGATACACCGGATAGCCCGTTTTTAATAATGTGGAAATCGTAGGTAATGCCTGAGGAAGTGGCGCATCATAATATGAAATACATTTAAAAAATGACCCAATAATTTTAATAGGCTTAAAAAAAGGTAATGAAAAAAAATGCATGCCATGTGGCAGAGGTACTAATGTGGGCGTCTTAAATAGAGTAAAGGCAAAAAGGCTACTCCAAAAATGATATCGATTACCAATAATGACTATGGGTTTTTGAAGTGTTTCGGGCGGAGAAATAAGAGAGAAATAATGGACAATGCCCTTCATCCTAAAAAACCTTTCAAAAAAGTGTCTTAAAAATTTAGCCGCAGCCAATTTACCCTGATAGGGCGAAAAGAGCAGTTGGATATGGACAATCACTGCCCTTACAAAATAGTAGGGTAAAAAAAACAAAAATAAAAAATAACTAGATTTTTTTTTGTGTGCAACCCGCACCACTTCATCATATTCAGCCTGAGCAATAATTGGAATTGCCATTATACAGAACTCGATGAAATATGCCGCTTTTTATCCGAATCAAGCAGATCAGTAATATGTTTTTCGCGGGCTTTTCGACGTTTTTCAATATCTTTATCATCAGTCAATTTAATATTAGCAGCGGTTGGTGCTGGCTTTTGCGGGGCGATAATTGCCGATTTTTGTGTGCGGCTAGCAACACGTTTAAGCTTACGAGTCAGCTGGTCTTCTTTTACTTCGGCTTTAAGGCTTTCAATTTGATCTGCAAAATGATCAATGGCCTCAAATTTAGGTCGTGCTGAGGTTAAATCGACAGACACCGTTGAAGAGGTAGGTTCGGGAGTAGAGATATCATTAATCACCAAAGAGACTTCTTCAGTGGAATCGTTTGTAATATGAGTAACGACAACCCCTTTTTTAGTACCAAGATCTCCAATATAGACTTGCATGAGTTGTGGCGGAAACAAATCAGTCATCGTGACGGGCGTCATGGGCTCATCAAGACCGGGTAAGGTAGTGCTGGGGCGTGGAAATGCCTGACCAAATGCGGTCTTGATTTCTTCAAGTTTTTTGGAGATGGCATTAAATGCCGCATTAATATTGTTATCATCAATAGGAAATTTAGGAGTTTTGGATGTCATTTGACTTGCGGTTCTCCTCGAGTTGCCGGTTAAAATCATCATTAACTTCCTGCAAATTAGTAATAATCGTATTTCGATTATCATCCATTTTTTTTAGAAGTGACTGAACCCTTGCTTCAGAATCCCTAAGTTGCTGCGCAAGCTCAAGTAAATTGGCTTTACTTTGGCGGTAGTCTAAGTAGGAGCGAAGCCAAATAATCGTCATATGTACAATAACAACAATCAATAAAAATAAGGCCACGGGTGTAGACATTAACTCAGAAAAAAACTCTGACATTTTATCCTCCAAAAAATGATCGGACGCTTAAAGAATCAGTGTCCTGATAATGTGATTTAATAACAGTAAACAGTTTACTATATTGAGTACGCTTCTCCAACGAAGAGAGCTGATGATGTCGAGAAAGTAAACTTAAAATGCCAAAAATCGCAGATGCGTGAAATTGTGTCAGTACTTTAAATACCCAAGATGAATCAGCCAAACGCGAAAGTCCAATAATGACTAAATCATAAGGGCGTTTTAAATAGCCATGGACATCAGAAAAAATGTCTTCAAAATAAAAAATAAAATCAAAAAATTTAATATAAACTAAGCAATTAGCAGGAGAATCAAGTGCAATGCCTTGTACGGTAAATAGGCGCACAATTTCAAGCAATAACTCATGAGTAGTGTGTGGATCAACTGATTTAGTAAGTAATTTAGCTTCTTTGATAATTGCTTGAGTTGCAATATCCCTTGAGATAATCATCTGAAAAAGCCGCTTGGCTTCTTTGGGGGATATCGTTTCATGTGAAACAGCTTTAGGGGTGACTTTTAAAGTGCCTTGCAGTGTGGTGGGTGTTAGAGAAAGACCCTTTAAAAAGTGGTACATATCAGGCTGAGAGCGATAGAACTTTTTTAAAACCGCATTTTGTTTAGCCAGAGCAAGTGTTGGAAATAGGTCAGAAAAAACAGGTTTATCATCACATGCCATTGCAATAGCGGTACGATGGGCTGCTGTAAGCCGAGGTAAAATATGCTGTCTAAGAGGCACAGATAACGCCGATACAATACGAAATTGAATCCCTGCATTAGTAAAGGATCGAATCAGTTGGACAATAAGATCAACTTGGCTATCCAAAAAGCCATCTAAATCTTTTCGCGATTGTAATAAAACTTGGTCTAAAAAATCCGCACAAAAACGCTGATCTTCTGCAGAAAATTGATCAATACCATCATGTGTTGCCATTACACAGTTATACCATCAATAGCCCTAAATAATTTTGAAAAATTAGAATCTGTATCAAATTGATTAAATGCCGCCTGCATGTCCCTTTGGGCCTGCGCAAGAGTTGCAGGTGGAGCTGTAGGAGTGGTGTATAGCTTTGCTAGTTTTTCTTTGACTGTTTTAGCAATACGATCAGAGACCCCCAATTTTTCTAATCGAGAGCTAATAATATCGACTGCTTTAGGATTAAGTGTGGTTAAGTCTAATTTGGATATAGTCTTTAAAAACTCTTTTTCCGTGGCATGTGTAAGACGATATTCTAATAATGGCCCAACCAAGGACTGTGTCAGTTCATCAATCGTATCTCGAGAAGCACCCAACTGAGTCAGCTTAGCCTTAACTGCAGCTGTATCAACTTGACCGTTAGCATCAAAAGTAGGGGGTAATAGCACTCCATTTGAATCTGTTAAACTAAGTGAACTTAAAAGCATAGGCCATTGATCATGACCAGCGGGCATCAATTCCATAATAGATTTTTTAAGAGAATCGGCCTGACCACTATCTAAAATATGATCTACAGTAGTGAGCGTATCGATGGCATCATCCCATTGATGTAGGCTGGATGGCTTAAGTGCATAGTTTAACGCACCTGGTGGGGTGCCGGTCTGCGATAAAATACCCTTATCAACCAACACTTTAAGAGATTTAGTTGAAATACTGGCTAAATCGGGCAGCTCTGTGTCAGACAAGGTAGGCTTAATAATGTCCTCAATCATAGACTGAGTCAAAGCCAACTGCCCAGATAATAAATGACGATTTTTTGCAAATTGACCAGAAGTAGGCGCAGTTTGCCCTGTTGACCACTTCAGCAATTTAAAGGCGTGATCAACACTTTCCATATCATTATCAAGAGTTTGCAGGCCACCTTTAAATAGATTAAAAAGTACTTCAGAGCGATCTGCCATGCCAAATTTCTTGGCATAGGCATCCAAAGAGTTGCCTAGAAGCTTCGAATAGGAGTCGTAAGTTTGATTTCCTTTACTATCTTTACCAGCGGCAACCATTTTTCTAAATCGTGGTTGATCTTCTAAATCCATGACCGCATTACTAAATAGCTCAAATCGTTTAAGAGGGTCTGCGGGTGCTGCAGGGTTGGGGGTTGTCAGGTAATCCAAAAAGTCTTCAGCTAATTTAAGACCCTGAGCTGGTTTTTGATTACTATTTAAAAAGGTATCAGCAATCCGTTGAGCACTATTTTGAGCATTTGCCAATTGGCCATAGTCGGCATGAGAAACACCAAATAATAACCGGGTAGTGGCGTCTCGATCAGAGTGAGTAATTGCATGGCTAAATAATTTATTTAAGACATCAGTAAACAATGTTGGTGCATGTTGATGGATATATAAAAGCTGTTCTTTTAAATTGGCTTGTTTTTGAGTAAGCATTGCAATTTTGTCCGTATCTTTAGTCGATTTTGATTTTTCAGTTGCTAACTCCGCTTCAAGTCTGGATGAAGATATAATCATCTCAGCCGTGACAGCTTGTAATTTATTAATTTTTTTCAGGCGTTCATTTCGATCAACACGATTACCAAAGCCACCTGTACGCTCTGAGACATAGTTGAGCTCAATATCTGGATCAAGCAATGACTTAACCATAAAATCAGCTCGGGTTTTTTGGGTCTGTACGCGATCGGACACTCCAGTTAAAAGTAACCGTAATTCATAATTATTGCCCTTAAACTCGGCTGGCAAATGCTCCAAGCGTTCTTTACTTTTTGGATCAAATTTAGAAGTTAATTCACCGCTGGGTTTTACATATCCGGCTGTCACTAAACTTTGAAATAATCTCTGACTAGTTTGTGTGACTTGACTTTTAAACGCGTCAGGCGATACTAACTGGCCAGTTAGAGCCAACGATTCTTTCACTTGTTGCTCTGCAATTTGGCTTAAATCCTTAGGGGTAAGGCCTCTTGAAGCAGAGGTAATGGTGGTTGCCAATTCATTCGCATCAGTGTTCATTAATTGACGGGCATAATAGTCGGATTTACGTTGTTCGCCACCTTGAGCTTCTGTAAATTCAAAGCCACGGTAGACATCATCCACCATCGCCCGGACATGGGATCCTGCACTGCCATGGAAATGTAAATATTCACCTAAATAGTTTCGTGAATATGTTGGACCTCCTGTAAATGTAGATGCAGTAAGCAGGTCAGCCCGTTTAGATCCTGGTTTTTGAGAAATTTGGTCAAATCGATAGCCTTGTCTATTATAAATTAAATGGTTTCTACGAGATCTAGCCTGACCCGCTGTAAATTCATCTCGAGACAAACGAATCATGGGGGTTAATAAAAGATGTGGGGCTTTTAAATCATGAACAATTTGACGCATAAGGTCTGCTTTGACTTTTCCTTCAGGTATTGACCCTAGTGCATCCCCCAAATGTAGGTCTGCTTCAGAGTTAATGACCTTACTTGTGCGATAATAAGCATTAGTGCTTGGGTCATAAGTTAAAAAACCATTTTCAGGGCTAGCCAAATGCTTAAGTAAGTCTTCGCTAATTTGCGCTCGTTGATTTTGAATCTGGCTAGTAGGAAGTGTGCCATTTAATGGCAATGCATGTCGAAGGGCAATACTAAAGTGATCTTGATGAAAAGTACTTGTTTCAAGTACAAGTGCATTCAGCCAGCTGGTATCCTGATGCTGTAAACCCATCAGGGCTAATGAGCGGCAGACAGACTCGATTAATGCTGGATTTTCGTCAGCAATGGCTTTGCGGACTTGCGTTTCAAGCGCATCATGTACATCTCCTCGTACTGATTGTCCGATACTTCCCGATATAAGTTTATTAACGCCGGCACCAAATGAGTTAGCCTTGCCTGAATAGTTGCCAGTGCTTTTTTTATCAAATACTGCCATATGGTCCACATGGCGTTGCACAATATCTAAAAGTTGTTTGTCTTGTGCTGACGGAACGTCTAGCCCTTGGGCCAAGGTAGTGACCAGTGAACTATATAATTTGCCACCATGATACATAAAGTCATCTTTAAGCACTTTTCGTAAAAAGCGAGCTTCATTGGTTTTAACATCAGAAAAACGAAGTAAGAAGTCACGACCATTTGTACGTATTGAGGCTGCCAAGACCTGAGTAAATACTTCAGTATCAGATGATTTAGGATCATGATCGAGTTGATTATAAAGATCCTTTAATAAATCAAGACTAGGGCGTTTTGTTGCAGGTCTTTTTAAGTGGATATTAAAAATATCCAACATCGATTGGCCGATACTGCGGAAAAAATTACTTTGTTGATTAAGCGGAATAATGGGGTCTTTTGATGCAGTAGTGCTTGATGTGAGCTGGCTAACAATAGGGGCTAAAATCAGTGCTTTTTGATAGGGGCTCCAACTAGGATTATGAAGAATGCCTCTTGTAAATGCCTGAAATTCTGCAGGTTCATCTAAACCATCTGCAATCATTTTTTCAACCATTTGTCGTGTAAGCGTCGAAGGTTTTGATGCGTCTTTTAAAGTTGCTAATACGCCATTTGCAGTTTGTTTAGAAATATTTTCTTGTGTTAACGCTTGTCGAATAGCCACTTCTGCATCCGGAGAAATAACTTTTTTAATGGCTCCAGTAGGTTCAATAAAGCCTTTACTTTTTAAAATATCAAAAATAACTTTAGACTCTGCCTTTGAGGCCCCACTGTCCACAAAAGAATCATGAGAAATCACATATTGGGCATTATTACTAATTAAAAAGCGCATTTGCTCAAACCCATGCGAAATACTCTTGATAGGGTGTGTTAAAAAGTCTTGAGTCAAGCTATCAACAATCAGACCCTGAAGCCGGCGACCTTCTGTTGTAGTCACCGCACCAAATAGTTTACCCAAAACTTCATAATTATTGCTGGTCAGAAGCAGTTTTAACATTTGATTGGCAGGATCAGAAAAATCAACTTGAGACAACTCGTCTAAGTATCGATGAAGCAAAATCGGATCATTAAGCAACTTATCGTTAATGGGTGAATTGATAAGTGATGGTGCTGCCACAGCAGCGACGGGTGTAGGTCTTGATGTTAACATTGTTAATAGCTTAGTTAACAATGGGTTAGCCGTTTCAGGTAAAGATGCAAGTAGACTCTCAGCATTTGCTGGAGATAAACGTCTAGGAATGGCAATCCCTTCTCTATGAGCTAATGTTTTAAGACACGAATAAAGCTTAGCTTGGGAGCTAGAGTTTAAATCAGCAAAAGAGCCTTTTAATTCCTTGCCCAATTTATCACAAATTCGGTTAACATAAGCTGCATCCGTAGCAGGTATAGGGGCATGCAGAACAGCATGTAAGTGATAAAGGCTAAATTCGACACGTCTACTTAAGTTGGGTTCAGTTGCTGGTTTGTAACTAAACGCCATTTTCAGTTTATTGATCGGATGATGACTACCAAATTCATCTAAAATCACCTCTTTCATACCATCGGATAACCCATGAGACTGAGCGTAATAATGGCTTTGAAGAATATTATTAACAAAATCACTTTGTTGAGAGGTAAGCGCAATGCCATTAACCGATAGACCAAGTACATTACGGGTGGGATCGTACTGATCACTTAATTGAAGACTAGGAGGGGCTTGAATAACCGACCGCCTCTGAAGCTCAGTCATAATGTGATTGGCCATTGTGGCATCAATCCCAACATCGGCAGATACAAATTGAGAGGCTTGAACTGCCAATGACGCTGAAGTGGCATCATATAAAGAAGAAAGTGCCTTCATAAAGGTCGCCGAATTCGACGTATTAGCAGCCAGTGATGATATTAAGTCGCTCACCAATCCATCACGTGATCGTGCAGGTAAACCTGACATAAATTGCGGTGAAAAGATAGTGCTATTTAAAAATGTACGATACGACTCTGCATCTATAAAAGTAGTCGCCTTAAAGGCTTCTGTAACAACAGTATGTGCAAGTAATGGGTCATTAAGATGGGTCAACACATTCAAAGCATCTTTTCTAACAGGTGCTTCTGTAGACAAAAGCTGATTCTTAAGTACGGATTCTGTCATTGCACGATACGGATTTCTTGCGTCAGTACCCCTAAATCTAACTAGAGATGATACTACCTGTAAATTACCATCTTTAGACGCTAATGAAATTAAAGATTCAATCGTGGATTGAGGCATATCCGGCGGGAAACGAAGGGGATGTGATACTCTAAAGTCATCCATTAACGCAGTATAGATGAGTATGGGGTTTGTAGTAGCAGCGCTTTTTTCAAGAACACCCTCAGTGGCATTTTGCCTAATCGCGGATGGCCCATGAGTAAGCAAGCTGGTCAATGTTCTTGAGTTTTTATCATCTGTCTTAGTAATGTCTAACAATCGTTGGCCAACAGTTGTTTGTGCGCCACTAACAGTGATTGGGTCGTTCATCATCGAAATTAAATACGAACGGTGTAAAGGATTTAACATTAAATCTCTAAATAGGGCATACCCTACGGTATCAGTCGAGGCGGCAGGGTTTTGTAGAAAATCAATAAATAAGCTTTTAAAGTTATTAAAGTTTCTGCCGCTGACGCTTAATGCCTCGTAGGAAGCCGCTTTTAATGATAGTAATTCGCTAAATCCATTTTGGAGAGGCACGAGCATATTTGCAGACGCCGTACTAGCTTGAGCGGCCGGCAGAGGTGTGCTAACTGCATGTCGTGACGCTTGATCTGGAAGTGCATCTAGTAATGCATTTTGAGCCATCGGCGAATAGGAAAGTTGAGAGTAAATATTTTGGAGTAAGTCCAGGCCTGCAGGAGAGCCTGCGCCCTTAGTAATAATATCTAAATCTTTAAAAAACTCTTCAGGTTTGTCAACAACCCTCAACGCTTGTACGACGGTATCGATTCCAGACATATTGGATAGAATAGACGATTTGATTTTATTCGGGTCGGGGTTATTCCAATCAATATCCCCATCACGAGACATGAGTTTATTTAAGGCAGCAGCCTTTTTAGCTGGATTTCCAATATAATTCACCACACCAGCGGCACCTGTAGGATGAATAGACATAAAATCAACCAAACGGCTCATTTGAATATTATCGCTAGGATTAAAAATGCCAGACCTTTCAAGTAATGTTTCCATCAGTTTTGGCTCATTAATACTATCAAAAAGAGACATAAACTGACGCATTAACATCGGGCTTTGGTCACTAGAATGCATAAGTGCATAGACAGGGTTTCCGGCAGCTTTAAACTTGCCTTCTACGGTTTCGCCTAAACTAGAAAGGCTGGTTAAAAAGTCTTTTAGCTTATCCTTATTAGCGTCTCTAAATTCAGGCTCACGTACCAAACGTTCTAATAAAAGCGTAGACACTTCCTTACGGCTCTCCACTAACAAGCGGCGTTCTACAGGCGATAGATTAAGCTGTTGAGATTTATCTTCAATTTTTTTAAGCGCGTCTACAAGGTTAAATGCCCTTTCCCCAGGCGTTTTGTTGCCATCCAATAAACCACGCAATTGGGCTTCATTAAATCCTCCATCAACAAGTATAGGGATCATTAGATCTAAAGCGCCTGCAGCTTTAGAAATAGCGATATTAGCGAGTTCAGTATTCCCTCGTTCAAATTGAGCTTGGGCTTTTTTGCATTGTTGGTGGACTTCGTTAAATAGGGTGTGAGTGCGGTCATCAAACTTTTTTCGAGCCGTATTGAGAGTATGAAGCATGCTTTCTTTTTGAGACCGAGGTAACTCAGAAATGGCAATAGAAAATTGCATATCACTGAGAGAGGTTAAGACTCGATTTGGTCGTAGTGTCGCGGTCTCTATCGCAGTAGCAATCCTTGTAGCATCAGCAGTAGCCGCACCAGGAGCCATTTGGTAAGCACCGACTAAAATCGCACCAATTTGAGCTTCCAATTCAGGATGTTTAATGGTGCCATCAAGGTTTAGAAAACGAGGCGAAAGTGCCCCCGAACTTAATAAAACTCCTTCAATTGGCTTATTAGACACTGCATCCAGTGGACGACCTTCTGAAGTCATGGCCAGCTTAAAGGGAGACTCTAAAAAATGCCTCACTTGTGGCCCTGTAAGCCCATGAAGCGCCGGCATTGCACCAGGGGCAGCCCCAGGTTGAATAGCGGCATATACTGCATCCCGTTGAGCATCAGTGATACTACCAAATGCTTGTGTAAATTGAGCCGAAATAGCCCCTTTAATATTACGTTCGGTAGTCCTAGGGTCTGCAGATGTAAATCTGCCATCAATAGCCCCTAAATTATTTAAAATCGGCCCATCTTGAACATCTAGTGGTATCTGTACAACGTGTCCTATTATTGGTTGATGCAATGTTTCAAGTAACTGATCAGGAGAGATCGCAAATTCACTAGATGGGGATACCAGTGTCATGTGAGAAAAATCTGATGCAGTGACATGGAAATCAAAATTGTTAAATAGTTTACTAAATTTATCTCCATCCAAATTCATTAAAGACAGCATCTCTACACGGGTATTGGTATCTGTGGCCGTGCTAAAAAGTTGACTTAAAAAAGCTGCTTTTTCATCAGCGGTAGATGCAGCTTGGTAACTCTGAAATAGAGGAGTCTTGGCCAGTAAAATGTCTTGGGCCACCATAAAATGGACTCCACCAGAAAAGCTATTGTTTGCAGTAAACGCAGTAACGATTTTTAAATATTGAGAGGGCTTTTCCTTTTTTAGCTTGGCGATAACTAATGGGTTTTGCAAAGCCTCTGATAATTTTTGTGCATTGGTGTCTGTTGGAGTACCAAAGTTAGCCACGGCATTTTGAAGTTCAGGATCCTTAATCTCAGAAACAAATACAAATGAGTCTAGTCGCGATTTATTTTCTTTTACTTCAGTTTGAATCATCGTATCAAGTTTCGAAACCGTTTGAGAAACGGCATCTCGACCACCCGAAGCACCAACAAAATCTGAAAATGCTTTACTCACTTCAGCTAAACTTGTGGCATCTTTCATGTCCTTAATTGCATCAGAGATGGTTGATGAACTAGTAGAGGTCTCAGCAACCATTAACCTGGCCAAGGCATCTGTAAATTCCTTGGTAACCTCCAAGTTACCACCTGACCTGCCAATCGTAGTCCCTGTTGTAATCATATCTTCTAAGGCCGCTGGTAAAGCATCTGTCGATAAACTCCCCACACGCATGTTTTGCTTCTGGTAAATAGTATTTAAAATAGAATCTCGCTGCTCTAAAGCGCTGCCAGATCTTAAATGAAAGGAATCCGAAAGACCTTGTTTGATGTCGGCCAGCTGCGCTTGATCGATTGGATTTGTCAGAGGAGAAAAGTGGTTATCTAGGTCCGTCATCAGCTGATCAAAACTTCTTACACTGGATGGAATTTGATACTGATTAGAAGCGGATACCAGAGATACGGTTTGATCTGCAAGCTTTAAATAAGACATCGCATTAGCGTTTGCTAAAACGGTAGGGCTAACTTGGTTTTCCAATCTAGCGACCATAGCCGGAAAAAATACACGCGTATCATCAATATTAGTATGCTGGCTAATTTTTTCAAAAACGCCCATTAGCGAATCATCTAGTGGAGAGTGGTTAAGATAGTTCGTCAACATCGTTTTAAAGTGTGCCCCATTTGCTTTAGTTAAAAAGTTAGAAAACTCAGTTGGAGATGAGGAGCTAACAATGGTTGCAAAAGCCTCAGACCCATGGGTTACCTGAGAAGACGATAATGATGCAGAAGACTGTAATCCAACAAGTCCTGCCAACTCCATTAATGCTTGAGCATGAGCCAATTGAGTATGGGACACTTCCGAATTAGAAGCCAAGGCATTATAAGCAGTGAGGGTAGTAGTTAATTCACGGCTAAAATTCACTTCAGCATTCCGTCTCCTTGTGTCATCAGTACTAAATAAATCTCTGGTTGATTCTGAAAGTTTTTGAAACTGATTAGAAAAATCATGTAAGGGATGGCCGGCGGGTGCATCGCTTTGTAAAAGTGCAGTTTGACTTTGGATTAAACTAGACAAAGCAGCTTGCGAGTCCTGACCACTTAACGCCAATGCCATTCCATCGCGAATACTGCCAGAACGGGTTAAAGTAACACCTTCATTTTCAGCAAAACGAGTACGGCCATTAAGCTCTATAACCGATTTATACTCTTTCTCAGCTGTGCTTATGAGGTGAGTGAGAGATGCTTTTACGGCCACATCAGTCGATGTCCCAAGCTCTTGCTTAAGTTGCCCAATCAACTCGCGATAAAACACCTCAACCGATTGTCCTTCAGCTTTAGAGGAGCGAGGGGTTATAGCAGTACTTACTGATGAAATTAAAGTAGAAAGTGGCCGAGTATAGTCATTTCCGGCAGATGCATTGACTGCCCGATTTCTAATCAAGGTAATCGCAGCTTGCCTGTCGCCTCCTGTAACCATTGTACGCAATGCAGATTGAAGATCTGCTGGAGATTGGGTTAATGCCCTAGTAAATACAAGCTTGGCTTGACTTTTCGCTACGATATTCGCAGTATCAATTTGTCGAAGTTGCGCAGCAAGCATGCCCGAACCTCGAATATTGCCATTACGTCTCAATATTTCGCTAAATCGATTAAGGCCAGTAGATCGATCTCTTTGAGCGCCTGCATAGTCAATTAAAGTACTTAACGAAATTTTTACAGGATCAGCTAATTTAGTATTGGCAGTATCAACAGCTGTTCCAAGATCTCTGGCAAATTTATTCAATAATTGGTTGCGGTCATCAATAGAAAGTGATGAGTTTTCAATAGCGTTTATGGCCTCAGCCAACATTAAATTAGCTGCAAAGGTTGTCTCGCCGTCTCCTTTTGGACCCACCGGCACAGCTTGGACGCGATTTGCAAGAGCCGCAGCAATCGTTTTAGCTAAATCTTCTGCAAGCTTGTCTCTTGAGTCCTGCGCTGTAAAAGTTTCTTTTAAATGTTTTTGACCTGATTCAGACTGTAAAAGTCGCAGACTGTCCAGTGAGTGACGCTTACTACTAATTGTTTCAGAGGCGACAGCGGATACTTTTTTAGAAAGATCTCTTCTGTCAGTAGAAATACTAGTGGGGTCATCAGTGGCTTTTTTGACAAAATTTTGGACATTTTTATTATAAAGGTTAGCGTTAATATCTAAAAAGGTGTCTGTTAATAGTTCGCGCACCTCTTGACCCGCTTTACCTGTTTTAAATAAAGCATCCACAAAGTCACTCGCTGCATCTCTCGCATTAGCCCTGACCGCATTTTTAAGTAATATAGACAGATTGATCAAGTTATCTTGCTGAGCAAGTGAAGTTGTTGTGCCTGCTGCATCTCCCTGAAGTTGGAGAGTAAGCTCTTTGAGCAAACTTTCTAATTCTACACCAGATACCACACCTGTTACTGGATTTACTGTAACTTTTTCTGTCAACGCTTTAGAGTTCAGTGATTGCATCGTTCCTCTGCCAACATCCTTAAATCCATCTGAAAGAGATGAACTAGAAAGCTGAGCACTTAAAATATTTTTTGTTTGAAAAGAGTTATCTATGAGAATTGCATTTAATGTACTTAAATCATCACTAGAATGGGCTAAAGTCTGACGAACTTTCTCTTCACCTAATATTTTAGATAAATTGACTAATGCTTTTCCTGACTCAGCGAGCAATTTACTATTACCTGAATTATCAGCAGATCTATAGTCACTAATAAGTTTATTGAGCAAGAAATCCCGTAATGATGAATCAGTATGTAATGCAGAAAAGCCAGATTGGTCAGTAAAGTCTTTACCAGTTAATCTGGATACTAAAAGACCAATATTATCAAGGCTAAATAAAGATTCTAGGACCTCTCTACTTCTCATTTGCTTTGGGTTTAAGCCCACAGATCTCATGGTTAGATCAGCCTCATCGCCACGATCATAGCCGCCATCAAAAGCAGTGGCAAAGCGCGATCCAATAATTGGAATATCAGTTAAAACGGCTCGGTTGGCAATATTTTTAAAAAACCGAGTTTCGTTTGAGCTAAATACGCCAAGAAGTCGATTAATGGTTTCTTGAGAGGCCGATGAATCGGATAACTCAATCAATTCTGTGGTAATACTTTTAAATTTATCCGGATGTTGACGCTCTAGCTCTTGCAAAATAAGCCCTAAATATCGGTTACTCATTTCAGGAGTAGAACCCGAATATTTTAAAAGCTCTTCACCTAATTTAAGCATTAATAAAGCTGCCTTTCGCACATTTGCTTTATCAATTGTTCTAGGGTCAACACCATTCATTTCATTCCGGGCTTGCATATCCACATCAGGGGCAGAGTCCAGAAAAATTTTATTAATCTGATCTACAGCATTCTGAACGCCATCAAAAATAGTTCTTTCAATGTCAAATTTTGTAGTGGCGTCTCTAGAATCAAAGTCAAAAATATCTTTTAGCCCCATTGTCATTAGCTGAACCATCGCTGCCACATCTTCATCGCCCAAAAACTTATTCAAATTTCGTTTTAGGTCATTTGGATTAATCCCTGCTTCTTCCATACGACTAGCATTTTCAATTAAACGACGGTTATCAGGGGTTAAATTACGAGTAAATATTCCGCGGTCAAATAAAAATCTTGAAACTTTACTACTACTTCCAGTAACTCGATCTACCTCATGAGTATCTTTTTTAAACCAATGCGCATCTCTCCACCAATTAACCCCTGTTGATCTAAGACCGGCCCAATCAAAGGATCCAATGATAGGGATCATAGATAATACACCGGCCACAAAAGCCCCAGGGCTACCCACGGTTAATACCTTATCTAAGGCTTCATCAATAGTTACACCAGGAAGTCCTGTTACAACTAAAGAGATGCGACTTAGGGAGTCCTTGGCCATAGCCGTATTGCTAGCTAAGTAAGTATCTAGATTAGTATTAAGTTGATCAAGCTCACTTGAAAAATCTCTGGTTTGGTCGGGTGTTCCCATCAAAGCGATTTGGCCTTTAAGCTGACTAGATACATCTGTAAGTGTTGTTTTTACACCAAATAATTTTTCTACGGATTCTTTATCCTGGCCGCCCCGAGTATTAATATCATCAAGTAAAGTTTCTTTACGTCTTTGCTCTAAAAAAGCAGTAGTAATCGCTTTTTTGCCAGACTCTGACAAGCCAGGAAGTAGATCAGTAATTTCTTCAATTGGGGCATTAAAACCTGCGTCAGAGGTAAGTCTGCCTGCTTCAGTAATATAGTTATTTTTAATAAGTATTTGAATGGTGCTTTTTACTTTGGCAGAATCCATGCCTTCTTGGCTTAACAAATCTTCTAATTGGCTTTTTATGTCACCTGTTTTGAGGTTAGACATCATAAACAGCTCAGCTTTTTTTAATGATTCAATAGCGGCAACTTCACCGCGAATCGAGTTAAATGCTTTTAATACCTTATTTAATTGTTTTATCTCTTGTGTAGATTTATTGGAGGCCTGTAATAATGGCTCAAAAAGACTAGAGTTTGATAAAAGTGCTTCCCGTTGGTCAAGTAAATCATCAAACTCAGCAAAAACAGTAGGCGCCACAGGTCCTAAAGCACTCAGTGACTGATATGCAGCGCGAGTAACAGTTTCTCCCTTCTGTTCTTCTAAGGCCTCTTTAATTTTTGCAATACTAATATTAGAACTGGGATCCACATGTACGATAACTTGATTCGATCCTATATTAAACACAATCGGAATGGTTTGGTCGTTAATCGGGTTGGTGCCAGCGGCTGCCGGACTAAAAATGATAGCTCCATTCGAATCAAACGCTGCTTTTAAAACAAGAGAGCTTTCTAGCAATTCCTTACGCTCAGCGATCAACGCATCTCTTAGGTCATTCTTCATCCCTTCCATTGCCTGTTCATATATTTTTGTAGATGAATCAATAGCAGAAAACTGGCTCAAAAGCTCTTTCAATCCATTAGTGGCTTGAGGTGTTTCTTTTTCTAAAAAGCCTTTAATACGAGAAGCTACATCAAAAATACCACCTTGAGATATTGATGTTTCCATTAAAACACGTGTTGCAATTGCAGCAGAACCGGGGTTGTTACGTACCGCTTTATTAATAATGTCGGTTAAAGGATCTTTACCTTCATGGAGCTCCAAAATTCTCCCTGCTTCACGTGCCTGAGTAACTAGCTCTGAATTTCTAAATCGGCGCTTATAAAATTTGCGTGTAAATGTAAAAGTGGTATCGCCTTCAATATATTTTTTATCTTTTAAATCTTTAATAATTGAGGCAGCTGCATCTTTGGCTTCTGTTGGAGACAGCCCTTGTTTGGCCAAAGAGTCTGCAAGTTCAGCCGCAGTAAATATTCCATTTCTTCTAATCGTTTCCAAAGAGTTTAATTCACTGGCAATTAACGCACGACTTTCGACATTAGGGCCTGTAAATATCAAGTTTTTATAGTGTTGAAAAAATGCATCAATTGGCCCCCTTTTGACACCTTTAGCCACTAGGTCAGCAACTATTTGAGGTTCTAGGGCAGCAAGTAAATCTGGCCTTTTATAAAGCACGCGAAAGTTTTGTTCGGTAAACTCAACAGGTTTATCTGCGTCAGATTTTTGAAGAGAAAAAGGTGCAATTAAACCAGCAGATACCAAGGCATTAACATGATCTTGCGTAATATCAGGAGCGATATCATTAAATGTTGAGCCTTGTAACTTTTCAGTAAAAAGCTCATGAGCTAGTAATAACTTTTCATGCAGCACCTTAACCGGGGCATTATTACCTGATGATCCAGTTGCAATTAGCTTTAAATCTGCCCGTTGGTCATTAACCACAAAATTTTGCAATAACGGATCTGTAGTAGAAAATGCATTAAATGTATCTTTTTCATTATTTAAAATAGCAGCATTGGTAGGCAATGTATACGCAAACATAATTCGGTCCATGTATTCTTGACCTTGCCGACGCTCCTTTAATTCTCGATATCCGGGAAGTGGATCAGACGATCTAAAGGTTGAGAAAACAGGAAGCACCCCTAAAATACCACGACGTTTAAAAGCTTCTATAATCCAAGCAACCTTTGAAACTTTTTCATCTTTAATTTTCGATCCTTCAATAAGCCTATCTCGTTTCTCTTTATTTTCTTTAATTTTTTCTTCTAGGGCATCTTTTTCAAGAGGTGAAAAGCCTTCTGAAGACAGCATTAAACGAAGACTAGTCTCCTGTTTTTTAATTTCCCCGCTTAAGTCTACAATGTCAGTACGATCCTTAAGTTTTTTTTCAAGCTCTGCAATTTTTCCTGCATTTTTTTCAGGGTCAGATTTCAACACGTCACGCTTATTAGTAAGCTTTTCAACTCCTTTTGAGGCACCTTTTAACTGTAAGTCACGGCTGATATCAGACAGATTTTTACCAGTACCAAAGACAGCATTTTTTACTACAGATGAAACTGCCAATCCACGGTCATGTGAATTAATTTCGGTTTCAATGATACGTTTAAGAAAATCTGATCCCAATGGATTCATAATCCCTTTTCCGGTAGGAAGTACTAGCCTATCTAACACATCTTTATAACTAACGTTTTTACCTTTAACATCCGAATTTTGAACAGCCAAAATGGCGGTAAGAACACGTTGTTCAACTTCTCTTTTATATTCAGCCATCTGGCTTTCATTGATGCCTGCCGCTGTTTTAGCTTGACCTTCTAAAAAGCTTTTAAGTATAGCCGACATTACCTTGAAAAATCTCTCTTGAGATTTTGAAACTTTAGCCATAGCCGCATAAGTGCCCGCGTCCAACTTTGCGCCTAAAATAGCATTTTCAAGCTCAGCAGTAGGGATTACTCCAATTGTACCAAGCGCATTAGCCACATCATGCAGGGCTCCTTGCCCTTCACCCATTTCTACACGAACTTTATCTAAATTGGCATCAGACGCCATCGAAAACGCATTCGTTGCGCCCTGATCAGAGCTATTCCCAGGGTCAACCATAGACGGTGCCGCAGTCGAAATCAACATATCTGCAATGACATGGCTAATCAGTGAATTAATTTTTTCCAAAAAGCGAAAAGCCATCTCTTGTCTAAATAAGTCACGAGAAGTTTCATTCATTTTATCAGGGCTTCGCGTCGCGCCAGGGTCTCTTTCGCTACCAAATTTAAGCATATTATTGGATTTGTTATATTCAGCCTCAGCTGCTTTTACTTTTGCAGTCAAGGCAGCTATATTAGCTGTAGGTTGAGCCCCTGTTGCGATTTGAGCTTGGGCATTCGTTAAATCCTGTCTTGCTTGAGTTAGTGCTTTGAGATTTTTGTCATTTGTAGAAACATTTTTATTATGGGTTTCTTCCGCAGCTTTAATTCGTGTATTTTGTTTGCCAAGGTGTTTTTCGCGAATAGCAATATCAGCTTCATTTTTTTTGTATTCTTTCTTTAATTGCCTTCTTTCATTTGCAATTTTAAATTTTTCTTTAAAAGTAGTCGCTTGTTTTTGCTCAGTTTTCTTTTGATCCATTGCAGCTTTGATCTGTGCATTATCACGTTTAGTACTTTCTATTTTTTTACTATTTTTGTCTCTTTCCGACGTTGCTTTTTCTTTTCCTTCTTTTGTCGATCGTTGGGCAGCTTCTTTTTTCTTTCGGACTTTGGTTTGCCCTCTCATAAGTGCAACTTTTGCGCCTTGCGTTACAATATCAACAATTGCTTTAGTTAGCTTTTCAAGATTTTGATTTCGCTGGTCTGCCACGGATTGCAACGATTGAAACATCAATCCAACAGCTGCAAGCTGACCTTGCTTAATCCGAGATAACACACTACTAAAAGATCTAAACATTTTAGCGGAGTCAACACCGCTCATATCTGACGCTACATCTGATTGCGCCCCCATCTGTGCAGCCACAATACTATTAATAATGTCTACACGTCTTGCTGCACGCTCTACTTTTGTTTTAGCTTGTTGTTGGATAGCGGTATTAAGCACAGTTCCTCCACCGACAAATTGGATCTGCCCTTTATTAATCCCCAAATCTGTTCGATCACTATTCCCCCGTCTACGTTCATTTGCATTCGAATTACCCATGACCACCTTTTTTTGAAGGGTAGATATACGTGCATTTGTTGCGTCTAGGTCTTTTAAATCCTGTCCAGTGGCAGTCCCCTTGGCTTTTTTATCTTCTAATTCGGCTTTTCTATCTTTTGCTTGCTTAAGTTGCTCTTTGTCTTCATTAGACGAGTGTTGGTAAGTTAAAAAATCCGAGCGCATTGTCGGCGTCTGTTTTTCGCTTAATAATCCAATTAGTGCAATAGTAGTATTACCAACAGCCTGAGCTAAAATTTTAGCAATTTGTCCTGCCACAATTCTTTTATACATATTGACATACTTATCACCACCTCCTTCAGCCGGATCTCCAACAAACTTTTTAGGATATAAAAAAAATGCAGCCGAAATTGCAGCAACTGATGGCGCTTCAACGGATAATGCCAATAATTCGGTTTGAAACACATTATTCGCTTCAGACCGAGAGGTAAATTCCTGTACTAAATCGTCCATAGCATCGGCCTGAAAGGAGTTATAACGGTCAATAATATTCATACTACGCTGAAACATATTGGCTTGGCTGGCAAATCCTGTCATTTCTTTTAATACATTTTGCTTTTGTTTATGAAGCATTTGTAAGGCCATCAGCAAAATAATTCGCAAAGCACCAATTTTGGCTAAATCCTGAGTGGCTTCAATCGCATTAAAAAAATTAACCGATGTCATCGGTAATGAGGTAGGTTGATAGGGATTATCCTGATTAGTTTTATAAAAGTCCTGCATTATTCTTTTTTCGTCATTTTCAAAGTTAATCCAACGTGCCAAAGTTGCAGCTTGATGTTTTAAATCTACTGTTGCTTGATTAGGGGATACAGCAGGTCCTGAATTTGTTGTAAACCAAGAGGTATTCGATTTGTTTTCATAATAGGTATTAACCGTATCAACCAATTGGCGTACACTTTGTGCATTTAAAGCACCAAGCCCGCCATTGGTATTTTCAAGACTTTCTAAATCAAAAATATGAGCTGTCGGGTCTACTCCACCAGAGGTAGAAAATGGCGAGTCTGGGGCAGATCTATCCACAGATGGCAGACCTGCAATCCCTGCCGCCAAGGTTTGGTTGTCTGGATTGCGATAGTTTGCATTGAGACCAGCGTATTGCATGCCCGCTCGTTTTCTAAGTAAGTCAGCTTGCTCAACAGGTATGCTAGCTGCTGAATATAAAAATCTGTTCAATGGCTCTTTTGCCATTGATAACAAAGACAATGGTATTTTTACTGCGCCCATTGCCGCATCATCTTTTAATGTTTCGCGTTTTTTGTCTTTATTGGCATTAACCGTCGATGCCCTAATAATAGCGTCAACTTCACTTTTTAAAGTTGTAATCACAGATCTTTCATAATTTAAGTAAGCATCAATTTGACTTTCAAATTGTGCAAAATTTGACTTAGGTGCAACACCTGACATCTCTTTAGCCGCATTTTGCATATGGTTTAACACCGCATAAAATAAGTAGGACATTAATTTAATTTTATTAAAGTCGGCCCATGATGTACCGTCAGTTTGAGGATTGTAGTCAATACCATGTTTACCAAGGGCACTAGGGTTGTATCCACTTGGTCCGATTCTAAAAAACATGTCATACGAGTCTTTGGCATAAAACCCATCGCCCCGACTCGTCACAAAGTCAGGCACAACATCCTTAATTTCCTTATTCACATTATAAAACGTTTTTTCACCGCCATCACCAAAGTTAATTTGTGCAGTTAATCGAAGCTGGTTAAAGCGATTTTCTAAATAATTGTCTTGCTGAGGCGACCCTAAAGTAAAAATACCTTTGATTGATGTGGGGTCTCCCGATGTAACAACCGTTCCTGAGGAATTTTGATAAGCCAAGCTTTCATTTTTAAGACGTCTTCCAAATTGTGCATTGTAAGGATTATCATAGGTCTGAATAACACTAGGTTTATAAAATTCGCGCACATTATACTCAATCCCCAAATCCCATAATGTCATTGCCGACTCAATAGCCGCACCACCAATGGTATTAAGCATGTACGAAAAGTACGGTTTATCATAGCCTGCAATTTTACCGATTGGCTCCATAATCGCACCAATAATAATAGACGTCGTTTCAACAGCTAATTGTGCCGTTGTTCTCGTCACACTTAAAGCCACACGTTGTGACGCTTTGTAGTATTCAAATCTTGCAATAACCAATTCATTAATTGAGTCATTAACCCTCATCATTTCACTAAATGCAGCGTCAAAATGAGAAAACTGTACATTTAATTCAGCCTCTAGTGCCTGGCTAGCCACACGATTACCCGCCCCTAATACTGCCGAGCCTTGTTTATCAGTTAAGGCTTCTGCAGCTTGACGAATATTATCCATCATCAGTTGTTTAACAAGTAAAGAAACCCTCAAAAAGTTTTGATAGGAAACCAATTTATTTTTAATTTCTAATGTACGAGGTGCATTAAAATCCAAATACGCCTTATACCCTGAGCTTGTACTTTGGCTAAGTAAATCAGGAGGTAAAGTCGGTCTACCCGATGCTGGAAGTTGTGCATTAAATTCAGCCATAGCATCTGCACCTAATTTTTGTTTTTCGTCATCTCGTCGACGTGGATCATTTGGATTATAAATTGTATTAATACGTTCTCTAGCCTCAGTAATCTGTTGAGTTGTGCGGGTAATGCGGTCTCTTACAATTTGTGTTTCACCAGGAGGGGACTCCAAGCCTGGATTAGCGACTAACTCGGCCAATCTGGCATTATCGGTAGTGTTTTGTTTAATCAACTGAGGTATTCCTTCATTCTCCTCCAAAGCCACCCGAATAGCAGCAATACGATTTTGTTCAACCGTAGTATCTCTGCCTTGTTTAGTATAAGTTGCAACCAATGCAGTAAGACGCTCACGCTCTTCTCTTAGATCATTTTTGAGCTTTGCCCTATCCTTTTCACGTTGTGTGGCCTGATCCAAACTAGGGACAGGAGCACTACCAACATCAGGAGAAGCAGAGCTGGACTGGGTGGTCTTATCGCTAGCAAGGTTAAATAATTTGGCTTTAAACTGGCCTGTTTCATCGGCAGCATTTTGTACAGTTTCAATACGTGCTCGCTCCCCGCTTCTAATATTAGATAATTCAGATTGAATCCAATACAAAGGGCTAATCGAAGGGTTGGCAGGGTTAAAGTCAGAGTTTTTAATTAGTCTAAGCATTTGGCTAATTTCAGAGTTCGCAGTTGCAGCACTTGCAATACCACCATCTCTAACTCCTTCACCGCCCACGCCTTTCAAAAATTCTAAAAGCTCCCCTTTAGATACACCCCCATAGGCCAACTGTTGGGCAGTACCTTCTGTCGAAAAATCTTGTGCACGCCACACCGATTCAGTCCATCCATTCAAAAATGCAGGGTTACTCCGGGCCGATGTTTCATAATCGGGTATTTGAGGGCTATCCGGATCAGACCACATGTCAATTCTCAAGGTTAGAGAATAACTTAATCTCGCCCTCGCTTGAGCATTTCTAGCAACAATTAAAGACTTAGCTTCATTCAAGTTTTTCTTTGCTGTCGCACGCTCTAATGTCAATGCCCCAGTCCACTCATCAGCCAAAGTCCCCGTAATACCAGTCAATACATTCGATACAATCTGTCCAGTGCTGATACCATCTGCATCCGCACCCTTTCTAGGCCAGATATCAATAAGCATAGTCGCTCGTTTTTCTTCAGCATCATTTGTTGAGCTGATAAAACTAAATAATTCATTAGATAGGTCTCTGATACCCGTCCCGATTTTAGACTGAAATTTATCAACTTCTTCAGCAAATTTTTGTAAATAATTACGGTAAGTATTATCTTTTAAATCCTGTCGAGTTTGCTCGTCTAAATGCATGGCCGACATTTCTTCCGATTCTGCGTGGATCATCTCAAGTAAACCAAAAACAGACCTAAAAAGGGACGTAATCTGATTAATTTGATCCATGACATTAGAAATATAGTCATAAAATGCTTTTTCTTTGATTTCAACCATATACATATACATGTCGCCAGAGGTATCGTTTTTAAAAGGGACATCAACTTTTTTAATATTAAAAAATTCAAATTCCTCTATATTGACATGATTTGTTAGCCCATCAAGTGCAGAGGTTTTATCAAAAGAGTTGTACAAGGTATTGGTAGAAATACTACTCAAATTAACATCGTCATAAAGGTTAAAAATTTTATAAAGCGGTGGTTTTTTTTTATTAAGCGGTGGTTTATTATTGTCAGTACTATTAAGTAGTGCTGTTAACTCTGCAGAGCTAATTGACACCAATACAGGGTCCCCATTTGGATAATACTGAAGGCTGCCATCGACATTGGTCTTAGCAACACGATATTGACCATTTGAATCTCCAAATTCTGCAACTAAAGCTCTAGCATTCTCGCCATCGCTGTAAGCCACAATAGACTCACCCTTTAAATGAGTAAATCTAGTGTGATTTATTTCCGTCATAGAGAAATTTTTAAACTGGCTGCCTGAAGAGTAAGTTAATGTGGCCGTCCCCCCTGCTAAAGCAGTCGCTCTATAGGCGTTAAATTGCGCTTCTAAATCCCTAACACTTGCACCAGCACTAAGTGACTGATTAACAAGCATGCGATACATTTTTCCAAATCGTACTCTTGGTATATCCAAAGGACGCGACAAATATGCCGTAAGTTGATCACTTCTAAAATTAATCGCATCTGCGACTGAGGCAAATTGAAGGCGAGCAATTTCTTCCTTAGTCATATCTTTGTTAAATTGAGTCATAGGTGTGCCTGATGGTTGGTTGAGAACATCTCCCCGCAAACGAAGTGCGGTTTGAAAATAATCAGGAATAGACTTAAACGAGTTAAATACCTGATCATTCATCTCAAAAAGGCGATCAAACCGAATGTCATTTAAATCAGTAAACCCAACCGTTCCAGTAGCATCCAACCCCTTTACGCCATTCTCTGTACTGAGAGTGACAAGCGTATGTCCCATTTCTCCACTGCCACCCTGACCTCGGACAAATCCAGCAGATAAGGTCACCATCTCACGCACCTTGTCAGACGAATAGCCTACCGTTTCAAGTGTCTTCATCAATAAAGAGGCGGTTAAAACGGTTAAATCTTCACAATCCCCCCCCTTCAAAGCCATTGTTTGGGATACTGTCTGCCACTTATCTCCATGCATATCCGTACGATATTGGTAATTTTTTTGGACATAGCCTAATACGGCTAATCCAATATCTTCAGCGCTCATCCCCTTATGGATAGCTCCGGTTGCCAGAAAATGAGAAGTTAAATCCGACACCGCCTTTGAATCAGGGCTAATCAAATATTGCATGCGCCTAAAATCAAGCTCACTTCGCCCAATCCCTAAATCAGCAATCGCTCCATCTCGGATGGTCTTAGAATGTGCAACTTCACGTGCAGTTTTATTGCCTTGAATATCCTGGCAGCAGTTATAAAGTGTTTGCATATGCTCAAAACTAAGCCCAAATAATTCAGCGGCTTCAGGGCGTTGAAAAAATTGAAGCATTTCAGTCACTTGAGTGACCTCAGTCTGGCTCAATTTGGATGCGCCTTCAGTTAAAAATGTCTTAAAAGTCGCACATGCCTTAGGCGAAAAAACCGATCCTTGTAAATCTGTGTCCAAAGCTCTAATCATTAAATTTCGTAATAAGGGGTCAGTAATACCCGCAACATCCCCAAATACACCAATTTCCGCAGTATCCACAACAGGCATCGATGTCTTGGCGGCGTCTAAAGTGCTAACTCCAGAAGCAGTGTGAGCACCACCTTTATTAAAAATCTGAGAAAGTTTAATTCCACCCAATCCAAATAAGCTCAAAATACAGACTCCATCTATTGACTAATAATAAAGTTATATCACGCAAGAGCGATCGAGAAAAAAGACTAAAAATGATGTAACTATTATTTATGGTATATCCCGTCGATGACATCATCTCCTAGTGCATCTCTAAAAAAGCCTTCATAAGGAATAACCGGAAACATTGCCAAATAGGGCAACACATTTTTAGGGTGCATTTGCTGAACAGCTCGTGCCAATCGATCTCTATCCCGCAATGTAGTGTCATAAAGTGCATCAATAATTAAAGGGAAAATGGGATACTGTGCTTTCGAAAGGCAAATCACAATTAAATCCGCCAGCTCATCATGCGGAGTAGATTTAAGTAAATTCAAAAGCATGACAAATGCAGGCGATTTATCTGAAGATGCCACTAAAACACATAGCGCCTTCTGAGATGTAAGTGTCAAAGTCGGTATAAGATCTATTAAGATACCCGAATGGCCTTTTGAGCTAATCAAACATTCCGCAGCCCGTACAACCAGTTTAATATCGTGATGCCGAAGCATACCGCTTAACTCAGTCACCATCTCATCGGTTAGGGACGGAAAAATAAGTAAGTATGCTTCCAATTGATCTAAATAGTCCAAAGTGATCATGACAAAATTAAACCTGAATCACGGTAGGAAATCTAGTGATTCAAAAAAACAATAATTTTCGATGCATATTTTTATGACAGAGTGGCCGATTAATAGATTACATGCGAATCATGTACTAAATAAAAAAGGAGTGAATAATCATGGGTGCAGGACAAATTACACAATTAGATACTGGTCTAGATCAGGCGGCAGCTAAGAAAATAGCGGGTGACCTTTTCACAGACGGTACAGAAAAGGCCATCGCGACTGTAGACAGTGCTGAGGAAGCAACTCTAGGTCTGATGATGAAAACAAACCAAGACTTAAACAACTTGGAAATTCAAAAGCAAACACGAGAAGCAGGTCCTGGTAACTTAGGGAAAGACCTTAAGAAAGCAGCCGGCGAGGTCAAAAGCGGAGGATAATAACTCTCCCTCTAACCCAAGGGGTCGCCGAAAGGCGGCCCCAAAGGGTAAGGCTTAAAAGATATCATGTAAAAAAACATGGTAGCTTATAGGGCTTAACCTAATAAGAGAGATGAAAAACTATGGCAACAGGAATCCCAAGTACAGTATTTGAAATCAGCACGGCACTAAGCCGGCAAACTCAGGAAACAGTTAATAATCAAAAAACTGGAAATTTCCTAGACTTCGCATTTGCAGCCTTTTTATCAATAGATCTTTACTTCCAAGAAATGGGAGACATCTATGTTGATATTTTAGATGACAATAAAACGATTGTATTAGGAACTGAAGTCGATATTACAACATTAGGGGGTAACTTAGCGTTATCTGTTGCCATGGACGTTATTCAAGCCAGAAGAGATTCAATGGAAGGATTGGCCAAAGCAGGGCTTAAAAACGAAAACAAGCTCTGGACACTACGATAGTAAGGAGACTAAATCGTGGCCGACATCGAAAAGTTTGCTGAAGCGAGGCCCAGGATGTCCTTAAGGACGGATGTCCGAATTAAAAAGGAAGTTAAAGTCGTTTCTGATTTTAGCGAAACTTTCCAAACTAAAGTCGAGCAAGTGCAAGGAGAATTAAAACCGCTTAACAAAGAACGGCACGAGGCCACCGTAGAGGCAACAAAGACAGCATCCAGTTTTACAAGTATTTCAAAATTTTTAACTAACCAACATAAGTTGGATATTCAATATATCGGCAGTAATGCCAACTTCGAAGATACAAAAGCCCCAACTTATAAACCTGCAAGTCAAATCCGTGAGTTATTACCAAAAATCCAAGTAGCTGCCGAATATGCAAGTTCGGCCTTACTTAAACGAAAAACACGAACCTTTGATAAAGATGGCGAAATTGTCGAGCAAACAGAAGATAACGATAAAACAGGGTTTCTATCTGCAAAAGGAGAGACATATCTCCTAAACGCTACATTGTTCCCACGACTTACCTCCCATAATCCCATCGAAAGAGATGATAAAGCCAACTACGAGCGCTTCCAAAATTCAGAGCAATTTAAGTCTGAAAATGCGCCATTAGCGTCGTCTTTACGCTATTTAGATAAATTTAAGCCAGAAACAAGCGCACAAATGACTCAAGTATTACAAAAAGTATTAGACCGTAATAAAAAATATAATGTCCAATTCGAAGACCAATTTATGGCCAATAATGTTGAAAAAACTGAAGTAAATATCGGATTTGATGATATTTTCAGAACACCAGAAATTTACAAAAATCTTACAGAACAAGAAAGATTTATGGTGGTTTTTTCAGCATTCGATAATGTCATGCGCTTCCATAAATCATTTTCAGATATTTATGGAGTAGGCCCTAAAGCCACTCTGGGAGGGGATGCCAAAGCCAAAGTAGATATTAAGGCAGAATCTCAAAAATCATTAGACCGAGCTAAAAAGTGGTTTACCCACATGAAAGAAAACGTAGAAGACCCCACAATGTTATTGGCAGTTGGGTTAACCGAAAAGATATCAGGCACAATTTCCCGACAGATAAACTGGGGAGACATGAATATATCAGCTAAGGAATCCAAGGAATTTGATGATCCTCGAGTATTAATGGTAGATGGGTATTTTAATTATTTTGAAAAAGAATATGCAAAAGAGTTTAAAAGTGCCAAAACCATTACATTTGATGACATCTTGTCGGACAATGAAAGACTTTCTAAACAAATATGGTCGGCCTTAGGCGCAAGGGGTTACATCGACGAAACTGGAAAGATATCCAATTCTTTTGATATTGATAACCCCAGTTTTAAGCTTAACTTGGGGCTAGATCCTGCCGAAGAAGAGAGGGTTCAGGCAAAATTAAGAGGGAAATTTTTAGGAGAGTTTAGCTTTGAAGGCTCAGACATCGCAGTAGTCAATGAGTCTGAAAAGCAAAGTCAAAAAGTAAAAAATCATAAAAGTGGAAAATACGAAGATCTAGGAACGATTTTGTCTGGTATTGGAAAAGGAAAAGACTGGAAAGAAAAAATAAATAGCAGCTTATCCTCTTATGATACGTTATTAGGGATTTATCGTAATGTCACTGGTGCCAAAGATAATGTGATGACTACCGATGTCCAGGGTGTGGTAACAGAGGGTGGCGGATTTAAAGTTAAAATCAGTGAAGATGGGAAGTGGAATCAAAAACAACCTTCTGATGGCATTACCCCTTCAAATTGGCAAACTGTCAGCGGCCAACCGTTAGAGATTGAATTTAAAACCAAAAATGATGCCCAAAAATTTGCAGATAAATTATTATATTCCATTCAATTAATGGCACCAATAGTCGGGATGTTTGCTCCGACAAAAGCACCCGTATTAATGGATAATCCAGACAAGCCGGGGACACTGGTTATTTCTCGCCGAGTCGACTATGACCACGAAATTTTTGAAAAGCCTCAAAAAACCTTAAAGGGAAGTATCGAAGAAATCATGGTTCAGGAAGGCTTTGGTAAAATCTCGATCAATAAACTTCAGTATCGACAATTTCAGGATAAAGTAGCCAAGTGGGAAGAAAAAGAAGAGCAGCATTATGCTGATGAATTTGAAAGAGTATCCAAAGAAAACGAAATATTATCCAACGAAAAAAATGAACAGAGAAGAGTCGATCAGGAAGTCCAAAAACGCCGTCAAGAAGAGCGTGCTCAAGCAGTAAAACAAGAAAACGAAGCAGCAGCGCGTAACAATGCAAGTAAAGGTCAGGACAAAAAAGATGACAAAGAGTAGAGATAATGACTGAAATCCGTAATCAGCCATCATCCTATTCTCAACAAAAACTTGACTCAGATCGCTACTACAAGCGCATCGAAAAAGACATTAGCCAAAATATTGAAGCCCAAAAAAAAGAAGCAGAACAGCAAATCGAGCGCCAGGAAAAAACCACTAGGGTAAACCAAACCGAAAAAATCGAGCAGGCGGACAAAACTCAAAAAACACTGTCCGAAACCGGCAAATTAAAATGGACACAGGCCCCTGATGGCACTTATCAATTAGATGCTCACTTAAAAGAGGTTAATCCTTCAAGTATTGATCTCCGCCACAACGCCAAAGAAATCCTAAAAAATATGGGCCAACGCGTTGATATGCCTGGCAAAATACCAGAGTTAAAAGAAAGTTATATTCAAAATATGGTTCAATCACGCTCCCATAATTTTTTTCTATCGCGGTACGCAGCCTTTAAAGTAGGGATGGTCGGACAAATGTTAAGCACCTTGGGTGTCAGCCAAGAAGAGTTACAAAAACTCCAAAAAAAAGCCCTCGAAGGTGCCAAAGACGAAAATATTTCTCAAATGTCCGAAAACATGTACAACTTATTATTAACAGAAGTTTTACATGGAAATACAAGAAAATCCCAAAAAACCCTTGCAATGTTTCAAGAAGCAGAGCGTCAATTGATTGCACAAATGGAAAGGCTTGGCTTTACAGGGCACTGGGATATCAAATCACTTACAGAAGAGCGCATTAAGCAAGCTAAAAAAATAAGAGAAGAGTTTGTAAAAGAAAAAAACACGCTAAACTATCATTATCTCTATCTTTTACAGGAAAACCAAAAATAATATGCAAGAAAAGTCTAAAAAAGACTCGATAAATGTTCGTGTTGGTAGCGAATTTCAGGCATCAGCCAAAGATATGCTTAAAAAAGTAAAACAACTTGAAGTTTATATTAAAAAGATAGACCACAAAATTGAAACCCTTGAACGAAAACTACATGATCAGCAACTCAAAGGAGTAGATCAAAAAAAGATAGACTTGGGATTAGAAGTGTTAAAAGTAAAAAAGAAAAAGTTTAATGTCTAAAAGTAGATCCGATGAATATTAATTCAAAAAATGCCATTAATTACAATACGCCACTTTCAACACGTGAAACCAAGGAAAAGGATCGCGAAAAAAGCGATGCACTAAAAGAAACGCTCGGTGAAATCAGAGAGGGTAGAGAAAATGAGTCTGCCAAAGCTCAGACGGCAGCAGCAAGACAAAGCGATGAATTAGATGTCCGCCGAGAAAAAAAGAAAGCCATCGAAGAAAAACGACGCGCTGCCCTTAAAGAACAAGGCATCGAAGATCCTGCGGACATTATTTTTAACATGTCCAAAAAGTTAGCAGAGCGCACACTTAAAACTTCCCAAAAACTCACTCAATCGACACAGGAAAATCTCAAAGAAATCATCGAAAAACAAATTCAAAATGATTTTCATCAAAAAACAGCAGATACACTCTTTTTGTCAAAAGATGCCAGCCCTGTCTATCAAAAAATGGCCAGTGATCTGCAGCAAAAAAACAAAGATATTGCGCAAAAAAATGACCGTCAGTTAAGCGAAGACCAGTATAAACAAGAGCGTGCACAAGACCAAAAGCCCATACCCAAGGCTGCCGAAAAACCACTTCCTAAAACATCAGTGGCTGCAAATCGAGAAAAGGTAACCCATTATCTGCAATTATTAGCGCAAAATCTCGTCAGTCCAGATGGAAAAAAAACCGAAGAAATGCGTCATACTAAAGAAAGTCTATTAGCTACAGGTGTATCTCCTAGTAAACTCAGTCAACTAGAAACCACAGTAAATAGTGTGATTTACAAAGATATTCGAAAGCAACTCAAAAAATCATTTACAGAGCTAGCTCTAACCATGGACAAAAAATCCTTTACCCCTGACCAGTTAAAATCAGGCGATATCTATCACAAAATAGAGGAGTATGCCATTGACAAAGGGGCCGTGGGAGACGGGCGAGTCACCGTAAAAGAGATCAAAGCAGATGCTAAAAAAGACCTTCAAGCATTTGTTTCTTACGAGCTAGACAATGCAGTAATGGAAACCAAAGCCAAAGGCGGAAGTATCCAAGATTTAATCCGAGAATTTGATAAATTTAACCGAATTGCAGGGATTGCCCAATTTGATTCGATGAATTACATCCGATCGGTACAAAAAAAATTAGAGGACTGGGGACTTAACGACTTTCAAAGACCCGAGGAATTAAAGGGTGTCATTGATACTGCCCATCAGCCAGTAATTAATCCGGATGCCGGTGGCGGGTCAAAAAATCAGCAGCAACAGCAACACCAAAGCGAATCTAATGAAGACGAACTACGCATGTTAGCCCTTCAATTAGGCGTCAAACAAGATTTTGCCAGCACAATAGACCTTAATCTCAAAATCATGTCTCTAAAGCGAAAAATGTCCAGAGAAGGCACCCATACCGATGCCCAAATCCAAAAAATTATTCAGGAAGGCCAAGCATTGGCCAAAGTAAAGCTTCATGCTCTAATGAGAGAAAGTCTTGAGGAAAAGGCCAGTATATCCGATGTCAAAAGCCCCGCATTTAAATTGGCCCATAAAAAATACAAAAATGCCATTAAAGGCCTTAAAAAATTAGATGCCCTTCCTCCTAAAAATGATATCGAAATTATTAGAGATCAAATTAATACGAATATGTTTTCCATAATTAGGGAAGAATATATGAAGGTAAAAATCCAAATTGAAGCCATGAAGGATAATATTCAGTTAAAACGAAAGGAAAAAGACTATCGCATGTTACTTGAGCGACTCAAAGCAGAATCCAATATCAAAGAGTCAATCGAGCCAAAAACATCAAAAATGCTACGATTTTCCGCAGACAATAAAATCGCAGAAGCCGCATAAAAAAGGAGAAATCATGTTAGACCTGTACGCCAGTATAAAAAATAGTTTACGAGCCATCGAGACATCACTTCGAGTGTCCGTTGCCAATGCCAATAACTTTAATACCCCAGGATATAAATTTACGACCACATCATTCGTCAATATATTTGGCCAAGTATTAACGCCAGCCACAGCTACAACAAACCCTCAGGCATTGGGTGGCAGTATGACAGTGGGGTCAACAACAACAGACTTTTCTCAAGGGTCCATTGGATTTGGTGGCGCACTAGACGTTGCAGTTTCTGGAGAAGGATTTATCATCATTTCCCAATCCGCCGCTGCATTTGGGGTGTCCAGTATTAAGTCTTACACCCGAAACGGCAAATTTCAAACAGATTTTTCGAATACCTATGTTACAGATTCATTTGGTCGAAAAGTATTTGGCTTCGAGCTCAATGCCAATGGAAATGTCAAAAGTAAAACACTTGTTCCCATAGAAACAAAAGGTAATACCGATGTTGGATTTACAGAAAATGGTGTCTTAGTCACCAATTTCAAAGCGCATAAAGAAGCTGTTAAACGAGGTGATGCGACTTTACCAGAGAGAATACCGCTTTTTAAAATGGCCATCACAACATTTGCAAATAAACAGGGGCTTACCCTGACAGATGGGGGGGCACTTAATCCAACAGCCGCATCTGGAGAAGCATTTCCTCCTGAAGAGGCTGGAGAAGGGATCATGGGCACCATTATCCCCGAAGCCATCGAGTCTTCAAACGTCGAAGTCTCTCGAGTTGCGCTTGACATGAACCTTATCAACAGAGGGATCAGTGCCATTCAAGGGATTACTCAAGACGTCAACAAAATGACATCAGATTTAATCAGCAAGCTCACCGCATAATTTATATATGCTGATATCAACAGCCCGACTCTTTGTACCCAGGGTGGGGCTGGTTTAGTGCAAGAGAGTCATGATTCATTAATCGTGTAAAACCCTCTTT
>Ga0214917_10001010_pt1 | contig 36916 bp, 31 predicted proteins | sample LL_1208_BB_MetaG_FD_177983 | JGI IMG/M metagenome (GOLD analysis project Ga0214917, IMG submission 177983) | Freshwater microbial communities from Lake Lanier, Atlanta, Georgia, United States - LL_1208_BB | ecosystem: Environmental > Aquatic > Freshwater > Lake | place: USA: Georgia | collected... | reverse complement strand
GCTACCACGTGCTCGACGGTGCGATCTACGGCCTCGCGAGCCACGGCCGGTTTCTCGGCGCGTTCAAGCCCTCGAACCGCTCGCCCGACGTCGAGGGGCTCTACCTCGCAGGCGGCTCGGCCCATCCTGGCCCCGGCATGCCGATGGTGCTCATGTCGGGATGGATCGCGGCCGACTGTGTCGACCAGGATCAGCTCGTCCCGCGAGCATCGACGACACGACCGGCGCCGTGCGTCGTCTAGCCCGCATCTGGTTTCGCTGTAGCGACGACTTGGCAAACCTGGAGACGGAGGCGAGGGGTCGACGAACGCTCGAGGAGCTTTGGGCCGCCTCGGCCCACGCGACGAGACTTTTGCCGCCCCGAAGCCGTCGCTCCACCAAATCGGGATGCGGCCTAGCCGGCTGTGGAAAAAGCCTTCCACGGCCTTTTTCCACGATGGAGAACCTCGAAAAAACCAAGGTTTTTCCAGGTTCACGACCGCCGCATCCAGCGGCGGATGACCTTTTTCACGGGCTGTCAGCAGGTCGACCAGGCGTGCGTCCGAGCGTCGCCGGCAGTCGCCATTTTCGGGGGGCGTGTGATCGCGACGCGTGACGCCGTGCCCAGCCACGAGAACCAACTGCCGCCGTTCTCGCACGTCAGGTACGGCTGGTTCATGTGGTACGTCCGGGGCTACCTGCGCCGGCATTTTCACGCCGTGCGGGTCCTCCGCGGCGCGGACGGCGGGGAGGCATTTCCCGAGGTCGGCGACGAGCCTGTGATGCTCTGCGCGAACCATCCGGGCTGGTGGGATCCGCTCGTCTTCCTGACGCTCGGAAAGAAGTTCGCGCCGCAGCGGATGAATTACGGGCCGATCGAGGCGAAGGCCCTCGGCAAGTACCGCTTCCTCGAACGCATCGGCTTTATCGGCATCGAGCCCGGCACGTGGCGCGGCAGCGCGCGCTTTCTGCGCATGGCCTGCGCCGCCGCGCACCGCGGCGACGTGTTCTTCTGGGTCACCGCGCAGGGCAGTTTCACCGATCCGCGCGTGCGGCCGACGGTGATCCGGCCGGGGATCGGTCATGCGGTCGCGGCCGCCGCCGGAGGTCTCGTGATCCCGTTCGCGGTTGAGTATCCGTACTGGAACGAGCGGCTGCCCGAGGCGCTCGCGGCGTTCGGCACCCCGTTCCGCGTCGCCGACGCGCCGGCGCGATCGGCCGACGAATGGACCGCCGCATTGGCCGGCGCGCTCGAGGCGACGCAGGACCGTCTCGCGGCCGCGGCGGTCGGACGGGACCCGAACGCGTTCGTCACGGTCATCTCCGGTCGGGTCGGCGTCGGCATGGCGTATGACGGGCTGCGCCGGATGCGGGCCTGGTGGCGGGGCGAGCGTTTCGACCCGTCGCACGGCGGGACCGGGCGGGAGCGGGCGTCATGAGCCTCGCCGGCGGCGCCGCATCCATCCCGACCGTGCCGATCCTCGGCGGTGCCGTTGCGGGCCTCGTGCTCGCGGCGATTCCCGCGCTCCTGACGCTCGCCAATCTGCCGCGGTTCAGACGCGCGCCGCCATCCGGCCAGGCTCCCGCGGGCGGCGTGGAGGGGGGCGTCGCGAACGGCCCGGCCGTTTCGGTCCTCGTGCCGGCACGGAACGAGGCCGCGGCGATCGGCCGGCTCTGCCGCGACGTGCTTGCGAGCGAGGGCGTGCGTCTCGAACTCGTCGTGCTCGACGACTCGAGTGACGATGGCACCGGGGAGATCGTGCGGGCCCTCGCGGCGACCGACCCGCGCGTGCGGCTCGTGGCGGGACGGCCGCTCCCGCCCGGGTGGTGCGGCAAGCAGCATGCCTGCTGGCAGCTGGCCGAGGCCGCGCAGTACGACACCTGGGTCTTTTGCGACGTCGATGTCGAGCCGTCGCGGGACGCCATCGCGCGATCGGCGGCCCTGCTCGAGGAGAGCGGCGCCGCGCTCGTGAGCGGGTTTCCCCGCCAGGAGACCCGCGCCGTGCTCGACTGGCTGCTCCTGCCGCTCATCCACTTCGTCCTGCTCGGCTATCTGCCGCTCGCGCGTGCCCGCGCGACGAACGCCCCGGGCATGGCCGCCGGGTGCGGGCAGTGGTTCGTGACGCGACGCGCCGACTACCGACGGGCCGGAGGACACGAGGCGATCCGAGCGTCCCTCCACGACGGGGTGAAGCTGCCGCGGGCCTACCGCCGGGCCGGGCTGGTCACCGACATCTTCGACGGTGGAGACATGCTCTCGTGCCGGATGTACGACTCGAGTCTCGCCGTCTGGCGAGGCCTGTCGAAGAACGCCACCGAGGGGATCGGTGGCCCAGCCACCATCCTGCCGTTCACGCTCCTGCTCGGCGGCGGTCACGTGCTGCCGGCGGTGCTCGTCGCGGCGGGACTCTTCACCGGATTCGCGGGGTGGCCCGCGGGTGCGGCGGTCATCGCCGTCTCGAGCCTCGTCGTGTCGTACCTGCCTCGGGTGGCCACCGTGCTGCGATTTCGGCAGAGCGTCACGAGCGCGGTCCTGCACCCGGTGGCCGTCGCGACCTTTCTGGCGATCCAGTGGACCGCGCTTGCGCGCAAGGTGCTCGGCGTCCAGACGAGCTGGCGTGGTCGTCGCCTCGCCCCGCAGTGACGACGACACCGGTACGGCGACGTCGGTCGCACGCGGTTCGTCAGCCGCATCGACCGGCGGGCGGGTCACGCCGGCCCACGACAGGCGCGACGGCGGGCCTCGGTCACGCGGTCCACGGCCTCGTCCACGGTAGCGGCCAGCGCCGTGAGGTGCCCCATCTTGCGGCCGGGGCGCGGATGGGTCTTGCCGTAGAGGTGCAGTCGCACGCCGGGCACCGCGAGCGCCGCCGCCCAGTCGGGCTCGATGGGCGCGGCGGGGTGACGGTCTGCGGCATCCAGGCCCCAGCAGTCGCCGAGGAGATTGGCCATCGCCGCCGGACCGATGGCGCGCGTGCCGCCGAGCGGCAGGCCGCAGACGGCCCGTACCTGCTGCTCGAACTGGCTCGTCTCGCAGGCCTCGATGGTGAGGTGACCGGAGTTGTGGGTCCGCGGTGCGATCTCGTTCACCAGCACCTCGCCCCCCTTGGTGACGAAGAACTCCACGCAGGCCGTGCCGACGAGGTCGAGCGCGCCGAGGAGCCGGGCGGTGATGGCCGTCGCGGCCTCGGCGACCCGGTCCGGCAATCCGGCCGGCACGCTCGACACGTCGAGGATGTGGTGGCGGTGCACGTTGCGGAAGGTGGGGAAGGCGGCGACGGCACCATCCAGGCCGCGCGCGGCCACGACCGACGCCTCGCAGTCGAAGTCGATCCACCCTTCGAGCACGAACGTGTGGTCACCGGCGCCGCTGGCCAGCGCCTCCCACGCCGCAGCCACGTCCGCGGGCGTATCGATGCGTCGCTGCCCCCTGCCGTCGTACCCGAAGGCGGCCGTCTTGAGCACCGCCGGGAGGCCGAGCGCCACCACGGCGGCCTCCAGGTCCGCACGCGAGCGGACGACGCGATGCGGCGCGCAGGCGAACCCGTGCCGCTCGAGAAACGCCTTCTCCCGGGCACGGTCCTGCGTGGTGTGGAGCACGTCCGGATGCGGGCGCACCGGGACGACCGCGGCCAGGGCGGCGCCCGCGGCGGACGGCACGTTCTCGAATTCGAACGTCACGACGTCGAGGTTCGCCGCCGCCGCCGTCAGGAAGGCCGTGTCGGCATAGTCTCCGACGTGGAGCCGGTCGCAGTGGCGAGCGGCCGGGCAGTCGGCGACGTCGGAGATCGCCTCGACGCGGTAGCCCATCCGCCGGGCCGCCTGCGCGAACATCGCCCCGAGCTGGCCGCCGCCGAGAATCCCAAGCACGCCCCCGGGCAGCACCGCGCCATCGTGCCGCGGGCCGCTCACCGCTCCGACACCCGGTCGGACCACTCCGACCCGTCGCCGGAGACGCGCTCGGCGAGCACGCGGGCCGTCTGCTCGGCGCGGTAGGCCAGGAGTCGGTCCCGCAGCGACGGATCGCCGAGCGCGAGGATCGACACGGCGAGGAGGGCCGCATTCGCCGCGCCCGCCTGGCCGATCGCGAGCGTGCCCACGGGGATGCCCGCCGGCATCTGCACGATCGACAGGAGCGAGTCGACGCCGCGCAACACCGCCGATTCGACCGGCACGCCGAGCACCGGCAGGTGCGTGTGGGCCGCCATCATCCCGGGAAGGTGCGCCGCCCCGCCGGCCCCGGCGATGATGACCCGCAGTCCCCGGTCGGCCGCCGAGCGGGCGTAGGTCGCCAGCCGATCCGGCGTGCGGTGGGCGGAGACGATCTCACATTCGTGCGGCACCCCGAACTGGTCGAGCAGGCTGGCCGCGCGTTCGAGCGTGGCCCAGTCGGACCGGCTTCCCATCACCACGCCGACGAGCGGAAACGCATCGGCGCGGGCGGCGGCACCAGGCGATTCAGCCACGCGGTTCGTTCCCGAAGCCAGGAAGAGGTGTGCCGACCGGCGAGGCGACCGGAGTCGGCTCATCGCGGCGGCCGCGACGCCCGGCGCATCTTGCTCCGGGCCGGTCGGCGTTGCAACCTGTGCCCATGGCGCGGCGGCTTCCCGACATGCCGAGGATCGAGTGGCCCGAGGGCCGGCCCGCGCCGCCGCCGTCCACGCTCGCGGTGCTCGACCGCGCCGCCGAGGTGATCCGGGGGGGCGGCCTGGTGGCGATCCCGACCGAGACGGTCTACGGACTCGCGGCCGATGCGCTCGACGCCGACGCGGTCGAGGCGATCTTTCGGGCCAAGGGCAGACCGGCGTCCAATCCGCTGATCGTGCACGTGGCGGACGCCGTGATGGCCCGCTCACTGGCGGCATCCTGGCCCGAGCCGGCGGCGCGGATCGCCGAGGCACTCTGGCCCGGTCCGGTCACGGTCGTCGTGCCGCGATCGCATGTCGTTCCCGACATCGTCACAGCAGGCGGGGCGACGGTGGCAGTCCGCTGTCCCGGCCTCCCGCTGACCCGCCTGCTGATCGAACGAGCCGGGCGACCGCTGGCCGCACCGAGCGCGAACCGGTCCGAGGCGGTGAGTCCGACCACGGCCCATCACGTGCTCGAAGGCCTCGGTCATCGCGTCGACTTGATTCTCGATGCCGGGCCCTGTCGCCACGGCATCGAGTCGACCGTCGTCGATTGCACGACCGTGCCGCCCCGCATCCTCAGGCCGGGTCCGCTGTCGCGTTCGTGCATCGAGGCCGCCGTCGGCGGGGCCGTCGTCGACGGCTCGCACGCCGTCGAGGGGGGCACGACCCGATCACCGGGCGCCGGCGCGCGGCACTACGCACCGCGGACGCGGCTCGAGACGCCGGACGATCCGCCGGCGCGCGTGGCCGACCTCCTGCGGCAGGGCCTGCGGGTCGGATGGCTCACGTTCCGCGCAGCCGATCCGGGCACCCGGGCGCTGGCGGCGGCGAACGACAGGCTGATCGTCGTGCCCGCCGACCCCGACCCGGACGGCTTCGCCCGGGCCCTCTTCGCGACACTCCACGCGCTCGACCGCCGCGCCCTCGATCGCCTCGTGGTCGATCTCCCGCCGTCCGACGAGCCCTGGCTCGCGGTCCGCGACCGCATCCGGCGAGCCGCCCGGGAAACGGACGACTGATCCGACTCCTCCGCGAGCCCCGCGAGCCAGGTGTTGGTTTCCGAGCGCGTGCGGTCTCCGGGATCGTCACGCCGCCGTCGAGAGGATCTCGCGCAGGGCGCCGTCGATGTCCGGAAACTGGAAGATGAATCCGGTGTCGAGCGCGACCCGGGGAATCACACGCTGGGACGCGAAGAGCACCTGCGCGAACTCCCCGAAGACGAGTCGCAGACCGAGGTATGGCGCGGGCATGAAGGCGGGCCGATGGACGGCCCGCCCCAGCGCCTTCGTGAACTCGCTGTTGCGGACGGGATTCGGAGCGACGGCGTTGACGGGGCCGCTGATCGTCGGCTGGCGATGCTCGGCCGCGTGGACGTAGAGCCGCGCGAGATCGGCGACGTGAATCCACGGCATCCATTGCCGACCGTTCCCGAGCGGTCCGCCTGCGCCGAGCCTGAAGGGAGTGAGCATCTTGCCGAGCGCGCCGCCCCCCGCGCCGAGCACGATGCCGGTCCGGGCGGTGACGACACGCACGCCGAGTGCGGATGCGGAGAGCGCCTCCTGCTCCCACTCGACGCAGACCCGCCCCAAGAAGTCGTCCGCCGGCGGCGCCGACTCGGTGAGTTCCTCGTCTCCACGGTCGCCGTAGTATCCGACGGCCGACGCCGAGACGAGCACCTCGGGCTTCCGTGCGGCCTGTGCGATGCCCTGCACGAGATGCCGGGTCCCGACCACACGACTGTCCCGGATCCTCGCCTTCTGCGCGGCGGTCCATCGGCCCGCCGAGACCGACTCGCCGGCGAGGTGGAAGACGGCATCGATCCCGTCGAATGCCTCGGGCGGCGGTGGGCCCTCGGCGGGGTTCCACCGCACGACTCGGCCGACGCGGTGACCGAGTGTGGCCCGGGCCCGCTCCGGATCGCGCGACAGAACGACCGGCGCGTCGAGGAGCCTCAGCAGCCGCGGTCCGACGAACCCCGTCGCTCCCGTCACCAGTGCCTTCATCATCGCCTCCGCCGGGAAGAAAGTCGTGCCGTTGACGCGCTGGTACACTCGGTGCGGCAGTATAGACGTGCACGCGATCGCCGACCGGCATGGATGTGCCCGGCGCGGTCGTCGCCGTCGACCAGTCCCGGTCGCCCTCCTTGACTCCCGACCGCCTCCCCGCCGTCGCCCCTACCGAAAGGCTCAGACGCGACCTGTGGGTGTCGACGGCGGACGCCGTCGCCTACAGCCTGATGGTCGGGTTCGGGGAGACCTACATCCCGGCCTTCGCGATCGCCCTCGGTCAGGGACCTGTCGCCGCCGGCACGCTGGCCACGGCGCCGCTGTTGATCGGCGCCGTTCTCCAGCTCGTGACGCCGGCGGCGGTGACCAGCCTCGGCACGAATCGTGGCTGGGTGGTCGCCTGCACGCTGCTCCAGGCAGCGAGCTTCCTGCCCCTGGCGTGGTGGGCGGTGCAGGGGCGCGCCGCGGTGTGGCAGCTGCTCCTGGCCGCGAGCGTGTACTGGTCCGCGGGCATGGCGGGCGTGCCCGCGTGGAACGCGTGGATGGCGACGGTCGTGCCGGCGTCCGTGCGCACCGCGTACGTCGCCCAACGCAACCGTCTCGGTCAGTTCGGCATCTTCGCCGGCTTCGTGGGTGGAGGGCTCCTGCTGCAGTTCGGCGAAACGGCCGGTGCCGCCCTCGCCACGTTCGCCGTGCTGTTCGCGATCGCGAGTGTGTCCCGGCTGGCGTCCACGGCGCTCCTGGCGGCGTGCAGCGAGCCCCTGCCGCCGACCACCCGGACGGAGCGTCCCGCGCGGGGGCCGTGGCGGTGGCCCCGCCGCGCCGAGCTCGAGGCCCTTGCGACCCGCCCGTCGGGCCGGCTGGTCGTGTTTCTCTGCTGCTACGTCTTCGGCGCGCAGATCGCGGCCCCGTACTTCGTGCCTTACATGCTCCGGGACAGGGGCTTCTCCTACGGCCCGTTCATGCTCGTCGTGGCCGTGAGCTTTCTCGCGAAGGCGCTCGCGATGCCCGCGCTGGGCCGGCTCGCCTCCCGCGTCGGTCCCGCGCGACTGCTGTGGATCGCGACGGTCGCCATCACGCCCCTGTCGCTCCTCTGGGTGGTGTCGGCGCAGGTGCCGTACCTCGTGGTGGTGCAGGTCGTCGCGGGCACCTGCTGGGCCGCCTACGAACTGGCCGTCGCGCTCCTGCTCTTCGAGGCGGTCGGGGACCGGGAACGCACCGGTGTGGTGACCGTCTACAACCTCGGCCTCGCGGTCGCCACGGTGTCCGGCGCCGCATGCGGGGGAACGATCCTCGTCTGGTTCGGCGAGGATCGTTCCGCCTACTTCGCCGTGTTCACCGCCTCGGCCCTGCTGCGGCTCGTCGCCCTGCCGTTGCTGCGAGGGATTCGCACCCTGGGACGGCACGAGCACGACTCCCACGGCGGGAGCGGCGCTGCACCCTCGCGTCAGCCCGCCGGCTGACGCGCCTCGTTGGCGAGGCTGTTGAGAAACGTGCGGGCCACGCCGTAGTCACCCGCGTTGTATTCGTTCACGCGCTGCTTGAGCACCTCGATAAAGTCGGCGACGGTCTTCTGGATGTCCTGGAACTGTTCGTAGCGAAGGCTGCCTCCCGATGCCGCCCGCTCCGAGAACAACGAGTCGAGTCGATCACGATACGGCGAATAGATGTCCTGCGTGAGCAGGAGCGGGTAGTTGATGTGGCCGGTCACCGGGTCGAGGTCGGTCGTCTTCAGTCGTGCGGGCGCCGCCATCTTCGCCCAGCGGATCGCCTGCTCCTGGGTGACGGGCGGGCCGCGTTCGGCCGCCCGCGCCTCCCGGTTGACCTTCCGCATGTCGAAGTAGGTCTCGGTCCACCGGAGACGGTTCTGCATCTCGAGCGTCTTGGCCTCCTCCCAGTTCTTCGCCGCTTCCGAGTTCTGCAGATTCTGGTAGCCCTGCGCCCGGAGGACCTCGGACATGCCGTAGGCCGCTGCCTGTCCGGCCGTCGAGGCGTAGCCGCCACGGTTGAAACCCCAGCCGCCTCCCCATTGGGCGCACGCCGGGAGCATGCCGCCGACGAGCACCGCGATGCCGACGCCGGTCGGCAGCATCCGGGCGGCGCGCCGGGCGTGACCCGACCGTCTGATGCCGCGAAGGGTGCGATCGGGCGAGCGAGTCAACGAGGCCATGCCAAAACTCCGCTGGTGGAACACTGGGGTCGCGACCTGGGACGGAGCCCGTCGATCGACCGGGTCAGACGATCGCCGTTGCGATTCAGCCGCGGCGTGATCATCCGCTCCCAGGCCGTGCGCCCGTCCTTGCAATCGGGCGTGCCGAGTATACTGCGAGAGGTGGTGGGCGGCGACACGGATCGCACCTGCCTGCGGCGCACGAACCACGCGAAGCTGGAGTTTTTTCATGACGTCGTCCCGGGTCGCTCACGCCATCGCTCTGGTTGTCCTGAGCATCGGCGTTGTCGGCTGCTCGCAAACAGCCAAGCCTCCGGCGGCAGGCGGCGCGCCGCAGGGGGCTGCCGCCCCGGCCCCGGCTGCAGCGACTCCGGCACCCGCCCCCGACACGACCCCTGCCCCCGATCCGGACCCCACCCCCGAGCCCGCGAAGGCCGCGACGGCGAAGCCCGCGCCGGGCACGACCCCGCCGGACACGACCACGCCGGCTCCGACCACCACGAGCGGGGCACCAGCCGCCCCGGCCGCTGTCGATGGTGACGCCGACGGGTGGGCGGATGCCAAGAAAAAGGCCGCGATCGACGAGCTCACCTCGGCCATCGAGGCTGGCGACATCGCACGCATCAGGAAGGCGATCGACGCGATTGCGAGTGTCGGGCCGGTCGCCCGGTCGGCGATCACCGAACTCACCGCCGCCACGTGGCATGACGACCCGGTCGTGCGCTGGCACGCCGTGCGGGCGATCGGCCTGGTGGGCGAAGGCGTGGCCGAGGTGGTGCCGACGCTCGTCGGGCTCCTCCGAGACCCTGACGCCATCGTGGTTTCCCAGGCCGCCCATGCCATCGAACTCGTCCGCGGCGATGATCGTAAGGCTGCGATCGCCCCCGACGCGGCCGCGGCCTATGCGGCGGCAATCGAGCCGCTGATCGAGTCGACGCTTCATGCCGACGCCCGGGTTCGTCGGGCGGCGATTCTCGCCCTGCGGGCCGTATCGACGCCTGACAAGCTGCTGCCCCTCGTGTCGCGGCACCTTGCGGATGCCGATCCCTCGGTCGTGCTCCCCGCCCTGCACACGGTGGCCGAGATGGGGGCCGACTCGCTGCCCTTTCTGCTCAAGGCGCTGGCGCAGCCGGGCTCGCGGTACTGGGCGACGGTGGCCCTCGCGGAGATGGGACCGGACGCCGCGCCCGCGGTGCCCCAACTGATCGAACTCGCTCGCGACGCCGAGATCGACGAGCGACTCCAGGCGATCTACGCGCTCGCGGGCATCGGGGAGGCGGCGACCGAGGCTGGTCCGGTGCTCGCCGAGGCGCTCGACGGCAGCGAGCCGCTCGTCCGCCTCGCTGCAGCCCACGCGATCGGCAGGATCAAGGCCGGCGGGTGTGAGGAGGCGCTCGAGCGGGCGGACGCCGATGCCAACCCGCTGCTCGCCGAGATCGCCGCGTGGGCCCGGGCGCGACTGCACCCGGACGACGAGGCGTTCGTCGCCACGGCGCTCACGCGGCTCGAGGCCGGTCTTGCCGCCGCCGACCCGGCGCTGCGGGCGGCGTCGGTCACGGGGCTTTCCGACCTCGCCCCGTCGCTCGACGATGCCGGCAAGCAGGGAGTCGCCACGGCACTCGTCGGTGTGCTGGGTGATCCGGACGACGCGGTCAGCCTGCGGGCTGGCGCGGCACTCGTCCAGCTGGGCGGCGCGGCCATCGACGCGATCAAGGGGACGCTGTCGAACGAGGCCCTCCGTCCTCGCTCCCTCGAGGTGCTGGCGGCGATCGGGGCGCCCGCGGCGGCCGCGCTCCCCGAGCTCGAGGCCGCCCTCGCCGATCCCGAGCCGGTGATCCGTGGTGAGGCGGCCTTCGCGCTGGGGTCGCTCGGCGGTGCGGCCGAGCCGCTCGTGCCGAAGCTGAAGGCGCTGCTCGACGAGGAGGAGCCCGCCGAGGTGCGACTCACCGCGGCGTACGCGCTCGGCAGGATCGGTCCGCCGGCGTCGTCGGCCTTCGAGCGGCTCGTCGGTCTGACGAAGTCCGCCGACGAACTGATGGCCACGGTCGCCATCTGGGCGGCCCTGAAGATCAAGCCCGGGGACTCGTCACTCTTCGCGGACGCGGTGCCGCTGCTCGAGCGGGCCCTCGCTGCAGAACGCGAGCTGGCCCGCCTGGAGGCCGCCGTCTCGCTCGGTGAAATGGGAGCCGCGGCGACGGAGGCGGTGCCGGAACTCGAGTTCGTGGCCGCCAACGACCCGGTCGAATCGGTCCGAGACGCGGCCACGCACGCGCTCGCGTTGATTCGCGGCCGCTGACCCGCGGGGCCGAACGGGGACGGCACCCCATCGCGCGGGCCCCGCGTCCGAGCGGCTGACGCAGCCCATGTCCCGCCGCGCACGGCGACGCGGTCGGGTAAGGTCTGCCGCCCCGGTGGGCTGCGTTGCAGAGCGGGTGCACGGCCGGTCGATGCCCCACCTCGAGTCGCATGGAATGGAACGTGCGGCGGAGCGGAGGGCGGCCGATGGTCCCGGGGTTCTGGCACAGGCTTTGGCTGACGTGGTGGTCCCGGCCCGCGGCGGACCGTGCGGTCCATCGGCACGTGCTACGAAGCCGGCCGACCCGCATTCTCGAGATCGGGCTCGGGACACTCGTCCGCACCGAACGGATGCTGCGGGTGGCCGGCGTCGGTCAGGCCGGGGAGCCGGTCCGCTACGTCGGGTTCGATCGGTTCGAGGGTCGGTCCGCGGCCGACCCTCCCGGAGTGTCGCTCAAGGAGGCGCACCGGCGGCTGCATGCCCTCGGGCGGGTGCAGCTCGTGCCGGGCAATCCGGACACGGCCCTCGCGCGGGTGTGCAACCACCTCGGCGCGTTCGACCTGGTGATCATTTCGGCCGACAACGACGAGCGTCACGTCGAGCGCGCCTGGTTCTTCCTGCGGCGGCTCGTCACGACGACCACGACCGTCTTCGTGCAGGCCCCGTCGAGTCGCGGAGCCGGCTCCTGGACGACGCTCGCACCGTCACGCCTCGACGAACTGGCGACCCGCGCGGTGCAGCCGGGCCTGCGACGCGCCGGGTGACTCGTCCTCGCGCACGCCCGTCCGCGTGGTGGCGATCCCGGTCCGAGGCGACTACATTCTCGGTGTGCGGCACCCGCAGCACCCTGGAACGTCCCCCGTCCGTCCCTCAACGATGCCCGCACCCCGCACGCTGCTCGACAAGATCTGGGACGACCACGTCGTCTGCACACCCCCCGGCGAACTGCCGCTCCTCTACATCGACCGTCACCTCGTGCACGAGGTGACGAGCCCGCAGGCGTTCGAGGGGCTGCGGCTCGCCGGGCGGCGTGTCCGTCGTCCCGAGGCGACGTTCGCGACGCCCGACCACAACGTGCCGACCACCGACCGGCGCCTGCCGATCGCCGATCCCGTCTCCAAGCAGCAGATCGACACGCTCCGGGCCAACTGCCGGGAGTTCGGCGTGCGGCTCTTCGACCTCGGTGATGCCGACCAGGGGATCGTCCACGTCATCGGCCCCGAGCTCGGGATCACGCAGCCGGGCATGACGATCGTCTGCGGCGACAGCCACACCGCCACCCATGGGGCCCTCGGCGCCCTCGCCTTCGGGATCGGAACGTCCGAGGTCGAGCACGTGCTGGCGACGCAGACGCTCCGCCAGGCCAAGCCGAAGTCGCTCGAGATCCGGGTGGACGGACGGCTTCCACACGGGGTCACGGCGAAGGATCTCGTGCTCTTTCTCATCGGGCGGCTCTCCACGGAGGGCGGCACCGGGCACGTCATCGAGTACACCGGCGAGTGCATCCGCAGCCTCGGCATGGAGGAGCGGATGACGGTGTGCAACATGTCGATCGAGGCCGGAGCGCGGGCCGGCATGATCGCGCCCGACGCCGTCACGTTCGACTACCTGCGGGGTCGCGACCTCGCGCCGCGCGACTTCGACCGCGCCGTCGCCGCCTGGGAGCGTCTGCCGAGCGATCCGGGTGCCACCTACGACCGGGTCGAGGTCCACGCGGCGTCGTCCGTGGTGCCGCAGGTGACCTGGGGCACGAATCCGGCGCAGGTCGTCGGGGTGGACGCCGCCGTGCCCGATCCGGCCGCATTCGCCGACGTCAACGACCGGTCGAGCGCCGTGCGGGCCCTCGAGTACATGGGCCTCGCGGCGGGCACGCGGATCGTCGACATCCCGGTCGACCGCGTCTTCATCGGCTCGTGCACGAACAGCCGCATCGAGGACCTGCGTGCGGCGGCGGCCGTCGTGCGCGGGCATCGCATCGCCCCGACGGTCAGCGCGATGGTCGTGCCCGGAAGCGGCCGGGTGAAGCGGCAGGCGGAGCACGAGGGGATCGACCGCGTGTTCCGCGACGCAGGGTTCGACTGGCGCGAGGCGGGATGCAGCATGTGTCTGGGCATGAATCCCGACACACTCGCGCCGGGGGAGCGGTGCGCGTCGACGAGCAACCGCAACTTCGAGGGGCGCCAGGGGAAGGGCGGACGGACCCATCTCGTTTCCCCGGCGATGGCCGCGGCCGCCGCGGTGGCCGGGCACTTCGTCGATATTCGCGACTGGAACTTCCGCTAAGCCGGGGATGCACGCCGCCATGCAGGCCTTCAAGACGCACACCGGCATCGTCGCGGCGCTCGACCGGGCCAACGTGGACACCGATCAGATCATCCCCAAGCAGTTCCTGAAGCGCATCGAGCGGACGGGGTTCGGGCAGTACCTCTTTTACGACTGGCGTTTCCGCGCCGATGGATCACCCGATCCGTCGTTCGAACTGAACCGTCCGGCGGCGGCGGGCGCCACCATCCTGCTCGCGCGCCGCAACTTCGGCTGCGGATCGAGCCGCGAGCATGCGCCCTGGGCGCTCGACGATTACGGCTTTCGTGTGGTCATCGCGCCCACGTTCGCCGACATCTTCTTCAACAACTGTCTGCAGAACGGGATGCTGCCTGTGCGGCTCGACGAATCCGACGTCGACGAGCTCTTCCGGCGGGCCGCCGCCGCGGTCGCTTCCGCGGGAGCCTATCGTCTGCACGTCGATCTGGAGGCGGGGCGGATCACGGACGAGGCCGGCTTCACCCGTGCGTTTGCGATCGACCCGTTCCGCCGCCAATGCCTGCTCGAGGGCCTCGATGACATCGGGCTTTCGCTGCGCCATGCCGAGAGGATCGCCGCGTGGGAGACGGCCCGCGGCCTTCCGGCGGTGACGGAATGAGCCCCGCCGGTGCCGCACGAGCGCTGGCGTTCGTCGTCGTGGGTGCGGTCGTCGGGGCGGCCGACGTCACGACGACGCCGATCGACGGACCATCGACGATCACGCGGCTCGCGACGGCGACCAACGGCCAGGCCGTCTTCGGTCTCGACGGGACCGACGGTGCGGTGCACATGGTCGATCCGTTCACGCCGGGGCGCGCGCGGCAGGTCGTGACGGCGCCGGGGCCGGGCGTGCCCCGCCCCGTGGCGATCGCCGTGATCGACTCGAGCGTGATCGCGGCGGTGTGCCGTGAAGGCGATGGCTGGCAGCTGAGGACGTGGCGGATGCCGCCGGATCAGCCGGCAGCCGCGGAGCGCCCGCTCCAGTCCCTTTTCCTGGGCGTGGCGACCGGGGGCGCCGACCTCGAGGTGGATGTCGCGGTCGGCAGGGGCCGCGACTGGATTGCGGTCTCGGGGCTGCCTGCGCCGCTCGCGCCGGTGCTGCGCGCGCCCCTCGCCGGCGTGCGGATCGGCCCGTTGACGAGCCGATCCTGCCCCGTCATCGCTGACGGGGTCAGGCCCGTCGCCGTCGCCGTCGGTCCGCGGGATGAACTCGTGCTCGTCGAGCGCGACACCGCGTCGGGTGTCGTCGTCTCGTACCACGATCACACCGGCCGCTGCGTGCTTCGGCTGCCGACCGGGCTCGCGGGCCTGCACGACATCTCGTTCGCGCCGGAGGGCACCGCCCTCTGGGTCGCCGGAAACGACGCGGCCGGTCACGCGGGTCTGTGGCGGCTCGATGCGACGCTGCGAAACGGGAGGCAGGGGATCAGGCCCGAGCTCGTGCTGGCGCGATCGGCTTTCCGTGCGCTCGCGGCGCCGACGGAACGCGTCGTGGTGCTCAGTCGTGGCGGCGGTGGCGATGCGAGCGCCGGATCGGTCGAGCGGCTCGATCTCCCCGCCGATGAGAACCGTGACCGACGGACCGAGTCCGGACGCGACGGTGGTCCCGCCGGGCCGGCGGCCGAAGGAGGTTCTCCGTGAGTCGCTCGCGACGCGAGAAAATCGAGGCGCTCCTCGCGGAGGATCCCGCCGACGTGTTCCTGCGATACAGCCTCGCGCTCGAACTCGAGTCGGAGGGGGCCTGGGAGGCCGGGCTGTCGATCCTCGAGGACCTGGCTCGCCTGCCGGTGCCCTACGTGCCCGCGCTGCACATGGCGGCGCGCCATCTGGTGAAGCGGGGGCGCATCGGCGAGGCGAGGCAGGCCCTGCGCGAGGGCATCGAGGCCGCCCGGGCGCAGGGTGAGACGCATGCGGCGGGCGAGATGGCCGAGCTTCTGCAGAGCCTCGGCGAGGCGGGGGAGTGAGACTTCAGGGGCACTCGACCGCGGGCGGAGGCGGGGCCGATTCACGGCCGCGGGTCACGGTGAAACCGAGATCCTCGATCATCCGCTCGTCGGCCTCCGGCAGCTGACCCTTCGTCGTGAGATAGTCCCCGACGAAGATCGAGTTTGCGGCGTAGAGGCCGAGCGGCTGCATGCTGCGGAGGTGCAGCTCCCGTCCACCGGCGATCCGGATCTCCGCTGCCGGGTTGACGAGCCGCATCATGGCGAGCCCGCGCAGGCAATCGCGGGGGGTGAGACGGGTCGTGCCCTCGAGCGGGGTGCCGTCGATCGCGTTGAGAAAGTTGAGGGGGATCGACTCGACCTGCATGCCACGCAGTTCCAGCGCCATGTCGACGAGGTCCTCGTGCGTCTCCCCCATTCCCATGATGCCGCCGCTGCAGAGCGACAGTCCCGCCGCCCGACACGCCTCGAGCGTCGCCACCCGGTCGGCGTAGCCGTGCGTCGTGCAGATCTCACCGTAGTATCGCTCGCTCGTGTTCAGGTTGTGGTTGACCTTGTCGACTCCCGCGGCGGCCAGCTGCCTCGCCTGGGCGGGGGTCAGCAGACCGAGGCAGGCGCAGATGTTCAGCCCGAACTCGCGCTTGATCCGGGGCGTCACGGAACAGACGAAGTCGATCTCCCGCTGGGTCGGGCCACGGGCCGAAATGACGATGCAGAACGTCTTCGATTGACGCTCGGCGGCCTCGCGGGCGGCCTCGAGGAGCCGCGGCTCGGAGAGCAGGTTGTAGCGCGGAATCTCCGCCTCCGACACCTTCGACTGCGAGCAGTAGCCGCAGTCCTCGGGGCAGAGCCCGCTCTTGGCGTTCATGAGAAAGAAGAACTGCACGGTCGTGCCGAAGTGCCGATGCCGGACCCGCCACGCCGCGCCGAGGACGTCGAGCAGGTCGATGTCGGAGGAACGGAGGATCGACAGCGCCTCGTCACGATCGACCTGGCCGCCGGCGAGCACGCGATCGGCGATCGTGAGCCAGTGCGCGGGCCCGGCGGACATGCGGGGGTTCGACACGGGGGGCTCGGCGATCCGCATGCCACACGACTCCGGAGAAGGGGCGGGTGCGGACGGGACGGTCCGCCGGACGTCACGACGCCCGAGCGGGAATGTACGCGATCGCGCGAACCGCTGCCAAAGGGCGAGCGTCGCCCGCGGATGGCGCGCGGGTCTCCCCTCGCGGCTCGCATCCGTCGCGTGGCGGAGACGGCCGGTCAGATGCCGGCCTGGTAGAAGATCGCGCGGGAACTCACGGCACGCTCGCGCCGCCGGCGAGGCCGTGGTGGCGCGATCAACCTGGAGGCGATGATGTCGTCGAGCACGCCGGGATCCAGATCGGCACCGTTCCTCGCCTCGTCGGGCGTCTGGACCGCGAGCGCGGCGTCGTACTGATCATCGCAGTCGAGCAGATCGGTGATCGGCCAGACCGGCAGACCGCGCAGGGCCGTGCCATCCGCGGAGCCCACGACGACGACCGTCGTGAAGGGGGAGGGACGATGGGCCGTCACGGGAGCGGTGCAGCGCATGATCCTGTTTCCTCGGAGGAACGGGCCCGACGTGTCGAATCGACACCGTCGCGTCGTCGCCGGAACAGCATGCACATGGTGTGCCAAGCAGCGGGCCGCTGTGCCGACACCCCAGCCCACCCAGACCGCAGCCCCGCCACCGGCCCATGTTCCCCAGGCCGCACCGTCCATCACCGCGGGGCACGACGGCGGACCACGCCTTGAAATTCTTTCAGGCCGGACCGGAGTCGTGCCGCATCGGGTCGGCTTCGGAAGCCTCCTCATTGCCCGTGGGCCGGCCGGAGGCGGGCTGGGACCTGAGGCGATCGCGGATTCTCGCCGCCAGTTCGTAGTCCTCTGCCTTCACGGCGTCGGCAAGCTGCTCGTCGAGCGTGCGGCCGAGTTCATACCGCTGACGAACGCTTTCCCGCATCTCGAGGAGCCGCCGCACCAGTTCGTCGTCGCCATACTGCTCGTCGGCGTCGTACCGGGCGAAGAGCGCGCGGAAGCGATCCAGCCCGCCGTTGATCTCGCGGATCGCCCCCTCGGGCCCCGCCTCCTGCAGCGCGGCGAGCGCGGCCGCCTGCACCCGGTGAAAGAGCACGAACGGGCGGTACTGCTCGTGGGACAGCGTCCACTCCTCGTCCGGCGAATGGGCGCGCACGAAGTCCATGAAGGCGAGGCTGTGGTCGGCATCGCGGGCGGCACGCCGGTATTCCCGCAGCGACAGCCAGCAGAGCCGGCGGTGGTAAAACTGCATGAATTCCCGGTCCGCCTCCGCGCACTGCTCGCGTGACAGTTGGAACGCGTCCCCCTCGCGGATGACCTCGCCGACGAGATAGTCGTAGTAGGTCTCGGCGCCGTTGGGCCGCAGGCCGTCCGGCCGCAGGTCGGTCTCCATCTGCAGCACGCCCATGTCGATGCGCATCTGCAGCACCTCACGGCCGTTGCGGGCCTTCACGAGACGGGCGTTGACCTCTCCCGGCTGGAATTGCCACTGCTTCAAGAGCGTGTCGATGTCACGGGCCGCTGCCATCCAGCCATCCTTTGTCGCGAAGTCCGTGTCGCCTGCCCCCCGATTATACCAACGAGGGTTGCGTGACGCCCTGAGGGAGGGTCACTCGTCGGGACCGCGACGGAGGCTCTTCGCGCGGGACCGGCGGCGTTTCGCCTCGAGCCGACCGGCGACGGCGCCGCGGGGCACCCGCGTGCGCTTCCGAGGCGTGGGCGGCAGAAGGGCGGCACGCACCAGCGCGGCGAAACGGTCGACGCAGTCGGCGATGTTGCGGGGGCGCTCCCGGTGACGCTGGCCGACGATCACGAGCCAGCCGTCACGCGTCAGGCGGTGCCGCACCAGCGCGATCAGCCGTTCGCGCACGTCGGTGGGGAGGTGGCGGTCGCGTCGCACCTGAAAGCGGAGCTGGGCCTTGCTGCTCGTGCGATTGACGTGCTGCCCGCCGGGACCACTCGCCCGGGCGAACCGCCACTCGAGGGCGTCGGCGGGAATGAGCACGCTGCGGCCACCCGCGGCGATGGCAATCGGCTCGGCTTCCGCCATGATGGTGCTCCGTGAGACACTCGAGTATCCACGAACGAGGGCGATCCGTGTTCCGCTGGTGGACGAATCGAGACCCGACACGGCCGACGGCCGCCGTCACCGCCGTCGCGACGGCCCTGAGCCTGCTGGCCCCGCCGGCCGACTTCGCCCCGCGTGCGGCCGAACCGGTCGCAGACCTCGCCACGCGACCCGGCGAGGACTGGGGCGCCTTCCTGGGGCCCACGTCCAATGGTCGCTCAGCGGTGCAGGGCATCGTCTCGCCGTGGCCTGCGGGAGGGGCGCGGATCGTCTGGCAGTGCGAACTCGGCGAGGGCTACGTGCCTCCGGCGGTCGAGCGTGGCCGCGCGCTCGTCTTCGACCGCGTCGGCGACGAGTACCGCCTGCGGTGCCTGCATGCCGAAACGGGCGCGATCCTGTGGGAGCGCCGCTCGCCGGCGGACTACACCGACCTCTTCGGGTATGACGGGGGTCCGCGGTCGGCGCCGGTGATCGCCGGCGACCGGGTCGTCACGTTCGACCCCGAGGGCCGGCTCGAGTGCCGCAGTGTTGCGGACGGCGCCCTTTCGTGGAGCGTCGACACCACGGCCGAGTATGGCGTGGTGCGCAACTTTTTCGGCGTCGGTGCCGCACCGCTCGTCGTGGATGTCGCGGGTGGGCCGATCGTCATCGCTCCGGTGGGCGGCAGCCCACCCGGGTCGGCCCCCGCCGCACCCGAACGGCTCGACCTCGTGCGCGGCCTCGACAGCGGTCTCGTGGCCTTCGATCTGGCGAGCGGCCGTGAGCGGTGGCGGGCGTCTTCCGAGCTTGCGGGATACTCGAGCCCCGTCGCGGCGAGGATCGGCGGCGTGGACCGGGTCGTGGCGTGGCTCCGCGACCGCCTGGTCGTGGTCGATCCCGGGAGCGGCGCCGTCCGCAACGGCTTTCGCTGGCGCGCGGAGGACCTCTTCAGCGTGGTCGCCGCGAACCCCGTCGTGCAGGGGGACGAGGTGCTCCTCACCGAGGCCTACGGCCCCGGCAGCGTGCTCCTGGATCTCGCGGGGGACGAGCCGCGGGTGCTGCGACAGGACCCGCGCCGTGCGCGTCCGGCGACGGCCCTCAAGGTGCACTGGGCCACGCCCGTGCTGCACGACGGCCATCTCTACGCGGCCAGTGGGAGACACGCCGGGGACGCCGCCCTCGTCTGCGTGGACTGGCGCACCGGGGCGGTGCGTTGGGCGGAAGAGGGATTCGGCCGCGCGAGCCTCGCGTTCGCCGACGGCCACCTCGTCGTCGTCGCGGAGTTCGGCGACCTGCTGCTCGTGCGTGCGACGCCGGAGCGGTTCACGCCGGTCTCGCGGGCGCGACTGGTCGATCCGTCGGGCGGCCCGCTGCTCGAGCCCCCGTGCTGGGCGGCGCCCGTCGTGGCCCGTGGCCTCTGCTACGTGCGTGGGGCGGGCCGCCTCGTGTGCATCGACCTCCTCGAGGAGCGCTGATCGGAGGCTTGGCCCGGAGGCTTGGCATGAAGGCGTTGCGCGCCGTCATGCCGCGCGGTGCGAATCGCGCGTTTCTGTCAAGGGGAAATCATGGCGCGTGCTGTCACGCTCGGCGGCCCGCGTGGTCGGCGCGTCTGCCGCTGAAATCCCGCGTGACGCGTCTCGTCTGGACAGTCCGCGCGCGTGCGTCCCATACTCTCGCCCCGTCAGGCGGATCCCGGGACAGGTTCGAGCGCATGCGCATCGGTCCGTCCCATGCGAGGAGAAACGGCGCGACATGCCAGAAACGCTCGACATCGCAATCAGCCAGCTGACGACTCTGCGCTGGGATCTCGAGGACGATCTCGAATGCCTGCGGGAGCACGGGTTTTCCGCTCTCGCGTTGTGGAGGCCGAAGCTGTCCGACGGCGGCATCCGCGCCACGCGCACCGCCCTCGCGCGGGCCGGGGTGCGGTGCTCGAGCCTCCAGTGGGCCGGCGGGTTCACCGGGGGTGATGGGCGCACCTTCCGGGAGAGTCTTGCCGATGCCGAAGATGCGGTGCGGGAGGCGTCGCTCGTCGGAGCCCCGGTGCTCGTGCTGCACAGCGGCTGCCGCGGTGGCCACACGCGGTCGCACGCCGGCCGCCTCCTCGGCGAGGCCCTCGAGTCGCTCGCACCCCTCGCCCGGTGCGAGGGGGTGGTGCTCGCCATCAAGCCGGTGCACCCCGCGGCCGCCTGCACCTGCAGTTTCCTGACCGACCTCGTCGACACGCTCGAACTGGTCGAATCGTTCGACGATTCGGCGATCCGCATCGCCCTCGACCTGTGGCACTTCGGGAGCCGGGAGGACATCCAACCGCTCGTCCACCGACTCGTGCCGACGGTGGCGATCGTCGAGGTGGCGGATCGCACCGGACCGCCGACCGCGGACGTCGACCGGCTGCCTCCAGGCCACGGCGATCTGCCGCTCGACGAGCTCGTGTCACGGCTCCGGGAGGCCGGCTACACGGGAGATTTCGAACTCGATCCGGTCGGTGAGGTGGTCGAGCACCTCGGCTATGCCGGCACCGTCGCCGAACTGGGTCGCATCCGCGACGCGTGGACGGGTCGCCGCGTGCTTGCCGGGGCGGGCGACAAGGCCGGGGCGATGTCGGGGCCGCCAAGCCTGCGGCAGCCGCATCACCTGCGAGGCGGAGCGGGGTCCCGCAGGTCCCAGGCCTCGAGCCAGGCGGTGTCGCGGGGCTGAACGCCGAAGTCCCGCCTGAGCCTGCGATCGAAGTCGTCCATGTGCGCGGCACCGTAGAAGATCGCGATGCGGCGGTCGCCGCGTGCGATCCTCGTGCGCAGGACCTCGAGCGCCGCCGTGTTGCGATCGGTGATCAGGGTCGAGCCATCCTCGCCGCCGAAAGCCGCCGTCAGCACGTCCATGTCGGTGAACTGCTCCGCCATGATCCGCCGCAGCCTGACCTGCCGCTCGGGCCCCCCGCCGAAGAGCAGGCCGAGCATCTCGCCGAATCCGACATCGGCGCCCGGCGTGGCCTCGCCCCGTTCCGCCCGCGCCATGCTCTCACGCATGAGCCGCGTGAACATCGTCCACCACGACTCGCCCCGCTTCGCCATCGCGGCGTCAAATTCCCGCGGCGACAGGTCTGCATGCACGAAGTTGTCCGCGGTGTAGTCGATGCGATCGAGCTGGTACTCGAGGCCCAGGAGCTGGGTGAGGCCCTGCTGTGCCGAGCCGATCATGCCGGCCGGCTTGCGGCCGGGCTTCGGGACCCGCGCGTTCGGCGGCGCGACGAGTTCGTACAGCACGCAGTCGTACTCCATGAACAGGCGGTCGAGCGCGTCGTAATACGCGCGGCCGCCGAGATGCACCGCGGCCACCAGGTCCACCTGCACGGGTTCCCGGCGTCCAGATCGCAGCGCCTCCGCGTCGGTCTCGACGTACTCGACCACGGAGGTGTCGAGCGACACGGGCCGCCCCCGCTCGTCCCGCGAGACCCTCAGAAATCCGACCTCTTCCTCCGCCTCGACGACGGGCGGTGCCGCCCTGCCGACGGCGGCGACCCCACCGGAGACGACCAAGACGGCAAACAGCGCGGACGAGGAAACCACGGCGAAGCGGCGGGGGAACGGCATGGGCTGGCTCCGGCACGAAACGACGGATGCCTCAGAATACCCATTTATCCGGCGCGCATCACCGTCGCGGCGACTCGCGCGCCATCGACCGCCGATCCCGCAGCGTTTGCCAAGTTTCGTCAACCCGGTCGAGCCGCACGACCGATACCGAGGGAGCAATCCGCAGAAGCGGAACACACGACCCTGCACCCCCCCGGGACGAGAAGCGATGGTGACGACACAGGCTTTCCGGCGTCTGGCGGCCCTGGTCCTGGCGACCGCGGCCCTCGGCTCGGCGGTCCGCGCGGGCGACTGGCTGCCGCTGCTGCCCGATCAGGACTTCTACGACTTCCAGCTGTTCGCGCCGCCCGACCTGCAGGAGTACGGGGTCTACCACCGGCCCAGCGAGGGCATCTTCTTCTCGTACGACCGCCTCTATTGGTCGGTGACCGTGCCGCGGGTGCGGGAGGTGGGCACGACGAACACCGGCAGATACCTGATTCCGTCGCAGCCCATCTCGCCCCAGGCGATCGTGCAGCTCAACAACGGTGGCATCATCGGCTCCGGTACGGCGGGCGGGAGCGTGATCGGCGGCATCTTCATCTTTGGTGCCGATCCGCTCGAGCTCGACCTGAATACGAGCTGGATGCGTACGGGGATGACGTGGGGCAATCGGTATGAGGGCGGCTGGATCTATGACGAGAAGGGGATGCTCTTCAGTTACTTCGACACGGGCAACCAGAAGCAGAGGTTTCAGACGAACAGTGAATTCGCCGCATCGTCGCCGACACAGATCTTCACCCAGACGACCACGTCGGGAGCGACCGGAGGGTTCGGCACGACGAGCATCCCGCTGACGACCACGACGATCACCTCGAACAGCCCGCCACCCGATCACCTGATCGCCCAGAAGTTGGTCCAATCCAATTCGAGCGAACTCATGAGCGTGAGCGCCTCCGCCATCATCCGACGGGAGTTGGGGCGCCGTGGCAGCGGATCCACCGTGCGGTTTTCACTCGGACCCCGCTATGTGCAGTTCGCCGACCGCTTCCAGCTTCAGTACGAGAGCAACCAGTACAGTTTCAACAGCGGTCCCACCGGTGGCACTCAGGGCGGTGGAGTCAACATCAGCACGCCCGGCAGTCCCACCGGCGGTGGTGTCGGCCAAAACACGACCTGCTGGGTGGCTCGCGAGGTGTACGGGATCGACGATCCCCGCTGGCTGCTCTTCCGGGCCTGGCTGCTGACGGAAGCTCCGGACTGGCTCCGCGAGACGTACATCGCCCACGGCGAGTCGTTCGCCGGCTGGATTCACGACAAGCCCGTCATGAAGGCCGCGATTCGCGTCCTCATGGATCAGGCGATCGCGAACTCGGTGACGAGCACCCGCTGAGCACGACGTTTTCAGTAACGCATCGAGTCCAGGAATGCCGCTGAACCGGCGACCCGACACACCGACCCCATCGTCCGCCGAAGGAAACGGAGATCCCATGAATCGCCTCCTCACGCTGTGCGTCATCCCGCTGGCCCTCGGGGTCCTGGCACCAAGCGCGGCCCTGGCTCAGGGGCAGGGCGGGTTGAACAACCAACAGGTCGGTGGTGGCAACACGGCCTTCGGTGTTACGAACACCTCGGCCGGTGACGTGATCGGGATCGCCGGCGTCGATACGCTCACCGGCCGGGGAGCAGGGTCACCGTTGCAGACGGGTGCCTGGGAAACCGACACGTACAACAACATGCTCGGACCGGAGTTCGGCATGCTGTACGAGGTGGACCGTGGGCGCTGGACGTTCTCGAGCGAACTCAAGTTCACCGCAGCCTTCAACTGGCAGAACAACCTCTATCGAGGATCGAACTTCCCCGACTCCATCGGGGCCGATTACCTCCGAGCGACGTTCAATCCATCGGTCACGAATACCGCCACGGCAGGCGGCTCGTCGTCCTCCAACACGGTCCAGCTCCAGCCGCCGCCGCTCTTTCTGCAGATCTACGGCGTCGGTCAGCAAAATGCGACGAACTCCGCCGAGCATCAATTCACATTCTCCCCGATTGGCGAGTGGCGGTTCGGGTCGAAGTTCCGCGTCAGCCAGGCGGTGGTCCTGCATGCGGGTTACACCGGCATGTGGCTGGGAAGCGTGGCGCGGGCCTCGTCGAGCACGGCCTATCGGAGCACCCGTAAGCCGGTGCAGTATGCCGAGCCGCTGGATCCCACCCAGCCGGCGAGCACGACGAATCCGTGGGTCGTGAAGACAACCGGCCCGACCGGGGGCGTCGATCCTACGAGCGCCTACTACCGCCCGGACCCCGTCTACAACCGGATCGGGGCGGCGCCCAATCCGGTGCAGGAGTACGTCTTCACGAACGGCCTCGATTTCGGCGTGGAGATCCGTTACTGAGCGGGCGCGTCCGGCGGCCGAGGGACTGCGGCTCGGGGGCGGCAAAAGTCTCCTCGCTGTGGCCGCGGCGGCCACACGCTCGTCGAGCGTTCGCCGACCCCCGTCGCCTCGCCGCCCAGACGGCCGGCGTGGAGATCCGCTCCTGAGCGGTCGCGTCCGGCGGCGATCGCGGATGGATCAGGCGCCGAAGCCGGCCGCGATCCACTCGGCGGTCGCGCCCCGCACGCCGGCGAGCTTGTCGAGGCGCGTGGCGAGCGGTCGCCACAGCGGTTCGTCGGCGGCCGAGGAGACGGGGGCCGGCAGGTCGACCGGCAGGCACGCCTGGTCCACCTGCACGAAGCCGAGGATGCCGTCGAGCCACGGCAGTGTGTCTCCCGCCAGCGGGATGCCGACCACGCCGACGGCGAGGTAGCCGCGGCGCGCCTCCAGGACCGCCCCGCGCAGCTCCACGAGCGTGCCGACGGGTACGGCGCGGCGGCACTCGATCGAGAGCACGCGGCGGAGCATGAGGTTGGCCGCGGGGCCGGTCGCGAGGCACGCGGCGGCGTACGCCGCCTCGAGGGCATACCGCAGGAGGCTGCCCGCGTAGAGCGTGCCGTGGTGATTGGCGTCGGCGGGCAGCACGAGCCGATGGGTCGTCGTTTCCTGGGCCATCCGGGCGTTATAGCGGCCGGGTCCAGGACCCGCTACGCGGACCGCCTGGCGTAGCCGGGATCGATGGCCGCGAGTTCCTCCTGCAGCGCGGCGACAGTCCGGTGAATCTGGTCGGCCGTGTGCCGCGACGTGATGAAGAACCGCAGCCGTGCCGCCCGCTCCTCGACCGCCGGGTAGAGGATCGGCTGGACGTTGATGCCCCGCGCGAAGAGCGCCCTCGACAGTCGCAGGGCGTTCATCGAGTTGCCGAGGATCACGGGCACGATCGCCGTGCCGCCCGCCGACCCGGTGTCGAGCCCCGCCTCGCGTGCGAGCCCGAGGAAGAGCGCCGCATTGTCGCGCAAGGTCGAAACGCGGGCCGGTTCGCGTTCCAGCGCGCGGATCGCCGCCAACGCGGCACCCGCCGCCGCGGGCGGCAGCCCCACGCTGTAGACGAAGCCCGGGACCGTGTACTTGAGCCAGCGCACCAGGGTCGCCGAGCCGGCGATGTAGCCGCCGCAGCTGCCGAGCGCCTTCGACAGGGTGCCCATCCAGATGTCGACGGCAGCCGGATCCACGCCGAAGTGCTCGCCGATCCCGCGGCCACGTGGTCCCATCACGCCGATCGAATGGGCCTCGTCCACCATGAGGAGGGCCTTGTTGCGCCTCGCGACGGTGATGAACCGCGGCAGGTCGGCGAAGTCGCCGTCCATGCTGTAGGCGCCCTCGATGACGAGGAGCACGCGGCGGTACTGTCCGCGCATCTGGGCGAGCAGGTGCCCCGCCGCCTCGTAGTCGTTGTGCGCGAACGGGCGTCGCCGCGCGCCGGAGAGCACGGCACCCTGCAGAAGGCTGTTGTGGGACAGGGCGTCGTGCAGCACGAGATCGCCGGGTCCCACCACGTGGCCGATGACCGTCTCGTTCGTGGCGTGACCGCCCACGAACGTGACCGCGTCCTCCGTGCCGACGAGCCGGGCGATCGCCCGCTCCAGGTCGTGGTGAATGGTCTTTTCACCCGACACGAGCCGGCTCGCGGACACGCTCGTTCCGAAGCGGTCGATCGCCGCCTTCGCGGCCGATGCCACCTCCGGCTCTCCCGACATGCCGAGGTAGTTGTAGGTGGACCAGCTCACCATCTCGCGTCCGCCGATGACGGTGCGGTCGTCGGTGAGGCCCTCGTGGACGCTGAAGTAGGGATTCTCGAGTCCCGCGTCACGGACCAGCGCGAAGTTCTGCTCGAGGGCCCGCACCTCGGGAAACTCGGCGATCTGCCAGGTGTCGGGCTCGATCTGGACGCCCGCTGCCGCCGGCGTCGTCGACCGGCCATCGAGCGGCATGTGGTCGAGGATGGCCTCGGTCACTTCCCGACAGGTCTCGATGAGCGGCAGCACCTGCTCGGGAAAACGCCCGCCGAACGCCTCCTCGAGGCTGGCGACGATCTCCATGCGTTCGAGCGAGTCGAGCCCGAGTTCGACGATGTTGGTGTCGAGCGTCAGCGTCCCGGCCCGCTCCTTCGCGATGCGCCGCACGTGGTCGAAGACCGTCTCGACGACGTCCTGCGGCAGCTCACGATCCGGGCGCAGGGCCCGGCCGGACTCGCCCACCGGCCGCTGTCGCGCGAGGCGTGGTGGCGTGGCCTCGACCGTCGTCCTGACCGCGGCCGGGGCCGCCGCCTGGAGCCAGCCCACGTGCTGCTCGACGACCTCGAGCGACCCGTCGAGGAACTGCCTGCGGCAGGCGTGCCGCTGGATCTTCCCGCTGGAGGTCTTCGGAATGCTGTTCGGTCGGATGAGCACGATCGCCTCGACGGCCACCTCGTGTTCGCGGGCGAGCGCGGCGCGGATCGCCTCGAAGGCGGCGTCGATCGCCCCTCCCTCCCGTCGGCCCCGCTCCAGTTCCGCGACCACCACCACGCGTTCCCGCCCCTCGACATCCACAGCGAATGCGGCCACCGACCCGGCCCGCACGAGGTCGCTCGCCTCCTCGACGGCGTGCTCGATGTCCTGCGGGTAGTGGTTGCGCCCACGGACGATGATGAGGTCCTTGAGCCGGCCCGTGACGAAGAGCTCTCCGTCGTCGAAGAATCCGAGGTCGCCCGTCCGGAGGTACGGGCCGTCGTTGGGTCGCCACTTGGTCACGCCGTGTCCGGCGGGCGGCTGGGGCGGCTGCACCAGCATGGCGCCGAACGTCTCGCGGGAGGCGTCAGGGCGGTTCCAGTACCCCTGGGCGACGCTCGGACCGCTCACCCAGATCTCGCCGACCCGGCCCGGAGCCAACGGCTCGCACGTCTGGGGATCGACGATGAGCACGTCCTGGCCGTCGAGTTCGCGGCCGCTGCCCACGAGCAGCCGCGTGCCGGATGCGTTGACCGGCCTGCCCTGCGCCGTGCCGGTCTCGATCGCACCGGCGTCGAACGCCCGGATGACCGGCTGCTCGAACTTCATGCCGCCGGTCACCATGAGCGTGCTCTCGGCGAGGCCGTAGCACGGGTAGAAGGCCTCGCGACGGAAGCCACTCACCGCGAAGGCCTCGCAGAAGGCCTCGATCGTCTCGGCCCGCACCGGCTCGGCGCCGTTGAAGGCGAGCGACCAGCTCGACAGGTCGAGCTGGGCCCGCTGTTCGGGCGTGGTCTTGCGCACGCAGAGCTCATAGGCGAAGTTCGGCCCGCCGCTGATCGTCGCGCGGTAGCGGGCGATCGCCTGCAGCCATCGCAGGGGCCGCTGCAGGAACGACACGGGCGACATCAGCACGTTGAACTTGCCGCCGTACAGCGGGACGAGGATGCCGCCGATGAGCCCCATGTCGTGGAAGCTCGGCAGCCAGAAGACGCCCGACTGGCTCCGTGTGATCTCGAAGGCCTGCATGATCCGCAGCGAGTTGTGCAGCAGGTTTTCGTGGGACAGCATCACGCCCTTGGGCGTGCCGGTGGAGCCGCTCGTGTACTGCAGGAACGCGAGGGTGTCGCCATCGATCTCGGGGCGCTCCCAGCGGTCCGCCCAGTGCGGCTCGAGCTCGGTGTCGACCTTCCAGACGAGGTGCTCGAGGCTCGGCGCGGTCGTCTTCAGACCGTCGAAGCGGTCGAGCACGTCGCGGGTCGTGAGGGCGACGGAGGCGTCGGCATCCGAGGCGATCGCCTCGATCCGCTCCACCGAACGGTTCTTGCGGGGCGGATAGGCCGGCACCGCGATCGCGCCCCCGTACAGGCAGCCCATGAAGGCGGCGATGAAATCGAGTCCCGACGGATAGAGCAGGAGGACCCGCTTCCCCGTCATTCCGCGATCCATCAGCCAGCCGCCGACCGCCCTGGCCTTGCGGTCGAGTTCGGCATAGGAGACGTGGAGCTCCTCGTTCTCGCCGTCCACGAGGAACGTGAACGCCCGATCGTGAGGGCGGTAGGCGGCCCGCTGCCGCAGCAGGTCGACGAGCGTCGGGGCGAACGACGAATCGCTCGTGGGATTGGGGATCACTGCTCGGGACGTCTCCACCGAGGCTGCCATGCGGCCCAACCGCCGACCCGCATTGCGGCGGAAACCGGTCATGTGCCGACCGCAGGGGATTTCGGCAGGAGACGACCGGGTCCGCGACAGTTTACCCGTCCGCGCCAGACAACCGGAAGGACCGGACGACCCACCGGACCTGGAGCGATTTGGACGGGAAAAGGCGTGTACTACGGCGTGATTTCGGCACGCGGCTTGCAGTGTCGGTCCGTCGCCGGGGCCCGAAATGCCCCGCCCCGAAGCCCTGGTGGCGGGTCTGCCGCACCGGCCGATCAGTGGTCGGGGGAGGCGATGGCGCGTGCGAAGTGTCGCTCGAGTTCGACGAAGGCAGCGGGCGTGATGGCCTCGGCCCGTGCGTCGGGCTCGAGGCCGCACGAGCCGAAGACGCGGTCCACCGTCTCGCGGGCGTTCTGGTCCGTGCGCTTCCCCGCCATGCGCGCGAGCACGCCCCGCAGCAGTTTGCGGCGGTGACAAAACACGTCGCGAACGAACCCGTGGAAGCGGTCGAGGTCGTCGATGCTGCCGCGTCGGCCGGTATCGAGGTCGAGTCGCACGATGGCCGACTCGACCTTCGGCCGCGGCCAGAAGACCGTCGGCGGAAGCACCCGCTCGACCGTGCCGCTGCACTGGGCGCCGACCCAGACCGACAGGGCGTTGTAGAGCGGCGTGCCGGCCGTCGCCGTCATCCGTTCGCCCATCTCGCGCTGCACGGTGACGATCGCCGCATCGAACGGCCGCGGCAGGGCCAGCAGATTGGAGATCACCGGTGTCGCCACGCAGTACGGGAGGTTGGCGACGAGGAGGAGGCGGCCGCCCGTCGCCGCGAGGGCCTCGGCGAGCGCCGTGAGCAGGGCGGGGGAGAGCTGGTGCTTGCGGGCGAGGGCATCGCCCTGGATGAGCGTGACGTTCGCATGATCGACGAGCCGATCGCGTGCGAGCTGGGCCAGTCGACGGTCGATCTCCACCGTGATGACGGCTGCCGCGGTCGGGGCGATACGCTCCGTGAGCGCGCCGGTGCCCGTGCCGACCTCGAGCACCACGTCGTCGTGCCGGATGGCCGCCGTCCGGGCGAGCAGGTCGAGGAGATTCAAGTCGACCAGGAAGTTCTGGCCGCGGCGCGGATCGAGCGAGAAGCCGACGTCGGCGAAGAGTCGCTTGAGAAAGGCCGCCGTCTGACGGGGGCCGGAGGGGGGCTCCTCGCGCGGCACCCGATCGTCACCGTCGCGGGCGTCGGCCGTCATGCTCGGCCTGCCACGGCGCTCGGGTCACGCGCCTCGAGAAACCGTGCGACATACTTGAAGATCACGTCGGTCTCGAGATTCACGGGATCGCCCACCGCGAGGTCACCGAGCGTCGTCGCGCCGAGCGTGTGCGGGATGAGGGCCACCCCGAAATCACCCGTGGCCACGTCGACCACCGTCAGGCTGACGCCCGACACGGCGATCGATCCCTTTTCGGCCATCTGGGCGAGCAGCCGCGTGGGGGCCGCGAAGCGACACGTCGACCACTCCCCGGCATCGACACGCGACACGAGCCGGCCGACCCCATCCACGTGTCCGGTCACCAGATGGCCGCCGAGGCGATCCGCGAGCCGCAGCGACCGCTCGAGGTTCACGCCGGCGCCCGGCGCGAGGGTGCCGAGGGCGGTACGAGCGAGCGTCTCCTCGCCGAGCTGAAACTCCAGGCGGTCGGCGTCGGCAGCCACGACCGACAGGCAGCAGCCGCTCACGCAGATGCTGTCGCCAAGCCTGGCATCACCGCCGATCGCGGGCGCCTCGACGACCAGCCGCACGCCGGGGGGCTCGGACAGCACGGCGATGATCCGGCCGACGGTCTCGACCAGTCCGGTGAACATTGGCGCGCGAGGAGAGGTGCGGACGGAGCGACGAATGCTCAAGGATAGCGGAAGCGGTGGTGCAGACGGAGATCGCACGGCAGCGAACCGCCGGCGGAAAGTCCCCGGAGCGAAGCCGGTCGGGCGAATGCCGGAACGTCCATCCGCACGCCGGGAGGCGTGCGCCACACGGAGGGAACGTGCTGGTGCGTCGACGTGCTCGCCTGGAGGCATGCGCGACGATCCGTCGGCGGTCTCGCCTTGCATGGGCACGGGCGGTCGGCACAATTGCGGCCGGCCGGTCCAGTTTTTCCCTCCCACCCCCCGAGGCTCCTCATGTCCACGATCGTCGACGTCCACGCCCGCCAGATTCTCGACAGCCGGGGCAATCCCACGATCGAGGTCGACGTGACGCTCGCCGACGGCGCCTTCGGACGCGCCGCCGTGCCGTCCGGCGCGAGCACGGGGGCGCACGAGGCGTGGGAGAAGCGGGACGGCGACAAGGGCCGGTACCTCGGCAAGGGCGTGCTCGAGGCGGTCGAGAACGTCAACACGCGGATCGCCGAGGAGCTCGAAGGCTGCGACGCACTCGACCAGACCACCGTCGACGAGCGGATGCTCGAGCTCGACGGCACCCCGAACAAGAAGGTGCTCGGCGCCAACGCGATCCTCGGCGTCTCCATGGCCGTGGCCCATGCCGCCGCGGAGCACTGCGGCATCCCGCTGTACCGATACCTCGGCGGTGCCACCGCACGGCTGCTCCCGGCGCCGATGATGAACATCATCAACGGTGGGGCACACGCCGACAATCCGCTCGACGTGCAGGAGTTCATGGTGCTGCCGCTGGGCTTCGATTCGTTCGACGACGCCCTGCGGGCGGGCGTGGAGACGTTCCACGCGCTGAAGAAGGTGCTCAAGGACAAGAAGCTCGCGACGGCGGTCGGCGACGAGGGGGGCTTCGCGCCGCACATCGGCAGCTGCGCGGAGGCGCTCGAGGTGATCCTCGCCGCGATCGGCAACGCCGGGTACAAGCCTGGTGCCGAGATCGCGATCGCCCTCGATGTCGCCGCGACGGAGTTCTACGACTCGAAGGCCGGGACCTATGCCATCGAGGGCAAGTCGCTCGACTCGGCCGGCATGGTGGAATTCCTCGCGAGCCTGGCGAGCCGCTACCCGATCGTGTCGATCGAGGACGGCTGCTCGGAGGACGACTGGAAGGGCTGGAAGCTCATCAGCGAGCGAATCGGCGGCAAGGTCCAACTCGTCGGCGACGACCTGTTCGTCACCAACACGGAGCGGCTGTCGCGCGGGATCGCCGAGGGCGTCGCCAACTCCATCCTCGTGAAGGTCAACCAGATCGGGACGCTCACCGAGACGATCGCCGCGGTCCAGATGGCGCACCGCGCCGGGTACACCTCGATCGCGAGCCATCGCAGCGGCGAGACCGAGGACGCGACGATCGCGGATCTCGCCGTCGGGCTCTCGACCGGCCAGATCAAGACGGGCAGCGCCTCCCGGAGCGACCGTATCGCGAAGTACAACCAGCTCCTGCGGATTCAGGAGTCGCTCGGGGACGGCGCGATCTACGCCGGACGCGACGTGCAGGCCCGCTGGCCCGGGGTGGGGTGACGCGTCACGTGGCCGCCGTTTCCGGCGCGGCGACCAGCCGCGGGGCCGGCGCGGTGCGGGGAAAGTGGTCGCGGACCACGTCGAGAAACTCCCCTCGCGTGGTGACCCGCGACACGCGGCCACGGAAGTCGCGGGCGCCGGGCAGCCCCTGGGCGTAGGCGCAGGCGAACTTCCGCATGAGGAGCGTGCCGCGCTCCACGCCGAAGCGGCGGCAGACCAGGTCGTAGTGGTGCAGCACGATCTCGCGTTGCTCGTCGAGCGACGGGTCGGCCGGGCAGCGCTCTCCCCGCAGGAGCGCGGCGACCTGCGCGAAGATCCACGGGCGTGCCAGGGCCTCGCGCGCGATCATCACGCCGTCGACGCCGCTGTCGCGCAGCCGGGTGACGGCCGTTTCCGCCGAATCGATGTCGCCGTTGCCGACGACCGGGAGCCGCGACACGCTCCGCTTCACGGCCGCGATCGCCGTCCAATCGGCACGGCCCGTGAAGAACTGCGACGCGACGCGGCCGTGCACCGTGAGGCATGCGGCGCCCGCCTCCTCGACGCGCTGGGCCACCTCGATCGCCGTGTGACAGGTTTCGGCACAGCCGAGCCGGATCTTCGCGGTCACGGGCACCCCGTTGCAGGCCTCGACGACCCGGCGCACGATCGTGCCGACGCGGGCCGGGTCGCGGAGGAGCCAGGAGCCGCTGTGCGCCTTCTCGGTCACCTGCCGCACCGGACAGCCGAAGTTGAGGTCGACGACGCTCACGTGGAAGTCGCGGGCGAGCCGCCGACCGACGCTGGCGAGGTTGTCTGGATCGTTGTCCCACATCTGGACCGCCAGCGGTCGCGGCTCCTCCCGCACGCCCCAGAGCCGGTCCGGATGCTCGCCGCGGGTCGTCTCGAGCCAGGCCGCGCTGCGGGCGGCGATCATCTCGGTGGCGAGCAGGCCGGCACCGCCGAACTCGCGCACGACCTGCCGGTAGGCGTAGTTCGTGTATCCCGCCATCGGTGCCTGCAGCACCGGCGGATCGACGACCACCGAGCCGAGGACGAGGGGGCGGACGGGGGCGGCGGGGGCGGCGGGCATGACGGGCATGACGGGCATGCGTGCATCGTACCAGCGTCCCCGTTCCCGATCCGGCATCCCCACCACCCGCGCCGCGCGGCGTCGGCTCAGGGCAGGATGCCAGGTCGCGGTGTGCCGGCGGCGTTGAGCGGAAACGAGGCTGGCACCACCGGCCGCGGTGCTCCCGACGCCCCGATGAGCATCGCCACGAACACGTCGTCGGGAACGGTGAGATCGGCGACGGCCATGGCGTACTCGGCGATGTCGGTGTTGTAGGCCCGCGCGGCTCGCAGGAACTCCCGCTCCTGGGAGACGAGCGACGCGTGGGCCGCGACGACGGCCTCGATGGGACGGCGGCCCTTGGCATGATCGGCCTCCGCCATCGCGAAGACCTCCGTCGCGGCGCGCGTGGCGATGGCGCGGGCTTCGACCGATTCGTGGCGGGCGGGCAGCGTGCGGGCGATCGCGCGCACGCGCCCGGTGGCGATCCGCTGCGCGAAGATCGAATCGAAATGCGTCTGATACGGGGTCGCGAGGGGTCGATCGACGGGCCAGGGGGGCGGTTCCGTCGGCGGAAGTCGGGCGAGATCGACGAGCTCCTGCTGCGTCGTGCCCAGGATCGCGATCGCCTCCGCGAGATCCGCGCGTGCCGCCGCCACCGCGACGTCGAGCACGGCCCGGTCGTGCGGGTCGCCACCGGGAGCCACCATGTCGATGCGTTGCCCGGCCACGCTGCATGACTTCACGGTCGCGAAGGCGATGGCCGTCTTCCAGTAGGCCTGGACGACCCATAGCCGACGCGACGAATCACCTGTTCGCTGCAGCGCCTCGAGGAGCGTGAGGGGGCGGGCGTAGGCCGGGGCGGATGCCTGGCCTGCCAGCGGGTCGAGGAGGTCGGACAGCAGGGCCGGTGCGGTGCCGGCTGGCGTGGCCACGGATCGCGCCATGGCCGACGGCTCGCCGTCGACGGAAAGCCTCGCCGGCACCGCCGACGGCGCCGGCGATGGCGCCGGCGGTGCGCTCAGGTCCACGGGCGGAGCACGAGGGGCGTCTTCGGGAGGTGCGATCATCACCGATGTCGTGCCGTCCGGCGCGGTCGGTGGCCGGGGAACCGGTGGCGCGGCCGGCACGAGTGGCGGCTGTGCCTCGACGGGCACGTCGTCAGGAGAACCCTGAGGTGGTGTGGCGGGCGCGGCCGGGGTCGCGTCACCGTCGAGCGGGGCCGCATCGGGCGTTGGTGCGGCCTCTGCATCCTCCGCCCGCGCCATGTCGACCGGGCGCGGTGCGACCAGGGCCGAGAGCAGCCATACCGCCACGCAGCACCGCGCGCACGCGTCCATCCATGCGATCCTCGACACCCGCTCGACCGGCGGGAGGCTCACAGATGAGGCGCCGTCGCGTCAACGCCATCGCGCACGGCGTGCAGGCCGCCCAAAGCCTGCATGTTCGCCAGACCCTCGCGTCGGCCGGGCTCGACATCGACCAGGCTCGGCGTCGGCCGGTGCATGGACCCGCCGCCGCGTCAGGACGCGGCGTCGAGGTAGGGATCCTGGCTCATCTGGATGTGCGCCTCGGCACGCTGGCGTTCGACGTACTCGAGGACACGCCGCTGCCGCACGTGCCGCGCCTCGACCCGCTTCTGCGCCCGGCGGAACATGCGCAGGAGCGATTCTCCACTGCCACCGAGACGAGACCGCAGGCCCGCGACCACCCACTTCACCCGCTTCGGTCCGAAGCCGGCGAGCAGGATCTCGTCGTCGAGGGCCACGAACTGACGCCAGGTGCCCGGATCTCCCTGTCGGCCGCACCGGCCGACGAGCTGGCGGTCGATCCGTGCCGAGTCGTGGAGTTCGGTGCAGATGACGTGCAGCCCGCCGAGCTCGGCGACACCCTCACCGAGCTTGATGTCGGTGCCGCGACCGGCCATGTTCGTCGAGACGGTGATCTGCCCCGGCTGGCCGGCTTCCGCGACGATCTCCGCCTCCCGCGCGATGTGCCGCGCGTTGAGCACGGTGTGCTGCAGGCCGGCGGCCGAGAGGAGCCGCGACAAATCCTCCGATTTGTCGATCGAGCGTGTGCCGATGAGCACGGGCCGGTTGATCGCGTGCATCTCCACGATTTCGGCGACGATCCGCTCGAGCTTCTCCTGGTAGTTCGCGCAGACGACCGGCGGCAGGCGGCGGCGGATCGCGGGCCGGTGCGTGGGCACGACCCCGACCGCCACGTCGTAGGTGCGGGAGACCTCCCGCGCGCTCGTCGCGATGGTGCCGGTCATGCCCGCGAGGTGGGGCCACCGTGCGAAGAGATCCTGGATCGTGATCCGCGCCGCGTGCCCCGACGGAACGGTGATCTCGACCTTTTCCTTCGCCTCCACGGCCTGGTGGAGCCCATCCCGCCACGTCCGGCCCTCGGCCGCACGTCCGGTGAACTCGTCGATGATCACGATCTTCCCCTCGCGGACCACGTACTGCCGGTCGCGATTGAAGAACTGCCTGGCCCGCAGCGCGCGTTCCACCGCGTCGTAGATCGCCAGCAGGCTCGTCGGCTCGAGTTCCGGCGGTCGGTCGAGGGCCCGCACACGGCCCCGGCCGCGGCCGAGCAGTTCGCACGTCTGCTTTTGGACGTCCTGCTCGAAGTCACGATCGCGTTCGAGGACGAGGGCGGCTTCCGCGGCGAACCGAAAGAGCGCCTGTTCCATCGCCTGTGCCTCGCCGGGCGGCGAGGCGATGATGAGCGGCGTGCGGGCCTCGTCGATCAGGACGTTGTCGGCCTCGTCGACGAGGGCGAACCAGTAGGGACGCTGCAGCAGGCGGGCCTGCCCGCCGACCGCCTTGCCGGTGAGCGCGGCGGCGAGGTCACCGCGACCGTCGGTCATCTCGCGGTTCATGAGCCGGTCTTTCAGGAAGTCGAAGCCGAATTCCTTGGCGGTGCCGTAGGTCACGTCGCATCCGTAGGCCTTGCGACGCTGGTCGAAGTCCATCTGCGACTCGACGATCCCCACCTTGAGCCCGAGCGCCTCGTAGATCGGCTGCATCCACTCCGCGTCGCGGCGGGCGAGGTAATCGTTCACGGTGGCGAGGTGCGCGCCCCTCCCCGCGAGCGCGTAGAGCACCAGCGGAAGCGTCGCGACGAGGGTTTTTCCCTCGCCGGTCTGCATCTCGAGGATCGCGCCGTGGACGAGCGCCGCGCCGGCGAGGATCTGGACGTCGTAATGCCGCATGCCCAGGCGGCGGCGTCCGGCCTCGCGCGTGGCGGCGAAGCTGTCGATGAGGAGCGAGTCGATCGGCTCACCCGACTTCGCGCGGTATGCGAGCGAGCGTCCCAGTCGCCGGAGCGCCGCGTCGTCGAGCACCTCCATCGCGGGCGCAAGCTCGTCCACGCGGCGCACGAGCTGCCACAGGCCGGCATGGATGGCCGGTTTCACACCGGGCGCGAAGCCGCCAAGAAACTCGAACATCTGCGACCAAGACCCCGTCCAGGACCGCGACCATCCTTCAACCGCACTCTACCACGCCCCCGCCACAACAAGGCCACCCGGCCGTAGGGGCCGCAGGCCCCGCCGCGGCGCACTGCATGAACGAAGCGAGCGAGGCCGCCCTGCCACACACCCGGCCGCAGGGGCCGCAGGCCCCGCCGCGGCGCACTGCATGAACGAAGCGAGCGAGGTTGCCCTGCCACACACCCGGCCGCAGGGGCCGCAGGCCCCGCCGCGGCGCACTGCATGAACGAAGCGAGCGAGGTTGCCCTGCCACACACCCGGCCGCAGGGGCCGCAGGCCCCGCCGCGGCCAAGCCAGCCGCGGAGCGCACCACGGCCGCCTGGAGGGCGGCCGGGCGAGGCGCGGGGCACCTCCGGCTGCCCCCCGCCTC
>Ga0214917_10001009_pt1 | contig 36938 bp, 62 predicted proteins | sample LL_1208_BB_MetaG_FD_177983 | JGI IMG/M metagenome (GOLD analysis project Ga0214917, IMG submission 177983) | Freshwater microbial communities from Lake Lanier, Atlanta, Georgia, United States - LL_1208_BB | ecosystem: Environmental > Aquatic > Freshwater > Lake | place: USA: Georgia | collected... | reverse complement strand
ACTGTCCACATATCAGCAAGGTTCTGCCAGTACTCTTCGTTGTCTTCTTCTGGGTTGGCAGGGCCATAGTCAACATTCTTGATCGCCCAATTACGATTCTTTAGGTTGAACTTAATGTCATAGGTAGCGGTTGGGCAGTTCATTTTTTATTCCTTGCAGAAATTGCTTTAGCCTTCGCTCTAGCATCTGCTTTACTGCTTGCACCCCACGCTTGGAGGCTTAGAAGTAATCTAGTTGGCTTTCCATCTTTATACTCAGGACCATCATTCCCCGCCATCCTCGCAAGGAAACTAGCTCTACGTGGATTGTCTCCAGACTTAACAGGGGCTTTAATGTCTTGGCCTTGTGCTTTTAAACTAGCACGACCTTTAGCATTTAACCCACCTTTAGGGTTTTGCCCTTCTTTTCTGGTCCACGCTGCACTCATTTTTTCTTAGCAGTCTTAGCCGCTTGCTTAAAGTCTTTGGCAGTAGGAGCGCCCTTAGTGCCAGGCTTTCTCATTTTCTCTTTAGAGCCAGCCTTGATACGTTCTTGCTTGGCATTAATGTTGGCATAAAGTCCAGGTTTCATAATAACTCCGTAACGCTAATTGTGGAAGCAGTAACACCAGAATCTTTAATAACAGCAATCTTGTCACCAGAAGCCACGGGGAAAATTTCAGATGTATTGTTTGCCAACATTGGGCTTGTCGTAATACTTGCAGTTGGTGCAGATCCAAACTGGATATGGCAATGGCCTAATGAGCAAGCAACTCGAACATGAGTAGTTGAGGCCGCAAAAGCGGTACTTGCAACACTAGAATTTGTTACTGTAAAAACTTGTGTCGTACCAATCCTAAATACATTAGGGATGGTATTTCCGTTGTTATCTCTAGTTAAGAAAGACATGATTTTTTCCTTAAGTTACTTTTTGCTTCGGTTAGTTGCAGTTCTACCACCACGTTTAGGCATGGCACGAGACTCACTCATTGCGATAGCGACAGCTTGGTCACGGGATTTAACCTTGTCACCAGAGGAAGACTTGAGCTTGCCACGCTTGTATTCACCCATTACTTTGCCAATCTTTTTGGCTGCTTCATCCATTTTCATAGGGATCTCCTAAAAGGTTTGTCAATACTACCATATTGTGTTAATAAAAAAAAGAGCCACTTTTTTAGGGTGGCTCAAAATGGCAACGGCAATCAGACCAAACCTCGGATCAACCTTTTAATCGGTTTACCCCAAGACAAGTTAGACCCCCATGAGATGGTGGCGGCATCTGAGGCAAATGTCAAGACAAATGCGTCAGCCATGTCAGGAGATTTCAGTCCCCGTCTACGAATATCATCTTTAGATTCGATTTTTATTTTGCCATTAGATGTAAAGGTGTACCTTACAGTTGCCAGTTCAGCAATGAAATCCTCATTGTTAGGTATCTTGCAGTCCCGTTTCTCAAGCCAAGCCTTGGTTTTATGCCAGAGTTCTGCTCTCAGATTGAGATACGTCCCTCCCATAGCAGGACTCTCAGATACGTTAATCCCACGGCATGGAAGCTTTAGTTCTCTTAATCGGTCAACAACACCTGCTCCTAGGCCAATGGAGTCAACCAGAATCTCTGTAGGTCTGCTCTTGTGGTCACAGGCTTCGTATTGGGCGACTACTGCACCTGTTAGTTGCATCAGATCAAGGTTCCTCCACCTCTCAAGAGTGTGTACAACATTAGACTGACGTTTACATAGAACTGAAGAATCGGAGCCAAACCTCGCAACGTCTAGTCCCCAAATGATCGGAGCATCTTCATAAGCTCTTGTATCCCTGTGTTTAGCAGACTCAAGCAACTCCATAGGAATAATCGTGTCATCATCGCTCCTTGGAAACTCACCCAAAACCCTGATCCTGTAAGCGTTACTTTCCTCGCCATAGCGGGATTTCATGTCTTCTACGTACTCTTTACTCACCCTAGTAGAGTCAATACAGGATACTCGCTTAGTCCACCACTCATCTTTGAGTCGATTATGGGTGTCAAAGAAGAAACCAGAGCTACGAACAGGGTTGCCAAGTAGGATGGTTAAAGCGTTATGGCCTGACATGGAACCAGCAGCGGCCTCAAATACTGCCTCTGGGACACCAGAAGCCTCATCCGCAACCAACATGACGTTCTCAGAGTGGACACCTTGGAGGGCTTCGGGCTGTTCAGCACGAGAAGTCCTTGCAGAGATAAAAGCCTCTGTCGCACTTGCCTTTAGTTCAATCCTCTCTTGTTTGACATCAAGTAGATCTTGGATAGGTTGGGGTAGTTCTTTAACCCACCTTTTAAGCTCGGCAAACAAAGCGTCATACAGTTGGGCAGAAGTAGGGGCAGTCACCACGACTTTGACGGGATACCTGGTCAACAAGAACCAAAGCATTGCCCAAGAAGCGGTGGTTGACTTACCCACCCCGTGACCAGACCTGATTGAAATCTTGCGCTCACCAGAGGCCACGGCGTTTAAAAAGTCTTGCTGCCAATCATCAGGCTCTACTCCTAAGACCTCTTTAACGAACAGATTAGGGTCATTCCTGTATAGGGTGATGAACTGGATAAACGGGTTATGTGCCATTGTTTTCCAATGTCTCGACAACTACCTCGGCCTTGCCCATGTGCTTTAGAGCTTGGAGGTGTAGATCACCTAAACTAATATTGACTTGGGTCTTGGCGGTGTCTCCATAGTTCTCAGGGTCAAGCTTGGAGGCCATCCACTTACGGGTGTCAACTTGGAGCCTAGCTTTGTTAACTCCACTATTGCTTGTCTCATCTGCTTGGTCAGCAATATCAAGAGCCTCTTCTGCCAGTTTCTCAGCCTTTAGCTTACGGGCAGCAAGTACCGCATCTCTACGCTCATCAGTATGGTTGATCCAGAAAGAAAGCATGGGCCTAGAACACTCTATGAACTCTGCCAAGCGTCCTATGGTCATTCCTTGGCTAATGTGAGCTGTTACGAATTCAATGCCCCCAAGCTCTTCTATCTTCTTCTCCAACGCTCTCCTCATAGGAAATCCTGCCATATCTTCTCCTTGATTTAATGGATACAAATTCTAAACTATAAAAAATTTTTTGGAGGGTTCTTTTGTGGTTGGGGGAGGGGGTAGGGGGGTCTTAGCTTTGAAGGGTGTATCGATGTGTGTTTATGTCCCCTGCCACAGCGCCCCCCACTTTTGCTCTAGGGGGGGGTAAACCCTACGTTAGTGAGTGCTCACTTCGCCAAATGTTAGTAAGTGCCAACTAACTTAGACCAGGTTAGTGAGTACCAACTAACTTATGAATGCGAATGAGTCTCATTTACAAAAGGTTATGCAAGAAATGCATAGTTTGTCTCATGGGCGCAAAGGATGTGGATAGATCGAGGTCTAAAGGGTTTCTCCATCTTCTACCTAGTCTATGTCCATCCTTACCCTATCTCTTGTCCTAGCCCTTATATATCCTCTCTGATCCCCTTTACTATCCCTTACTTGTCTAGCTGCCCTTGTAATGGGTTTGCCCTTTCTTTTCTTTTCCAATTGTAGCTACAAAATCAAACTGAATACTCAGGTTCTAAGGGTTTCTACTGACAGGGTTTTGGAGCAGTCAATGGAATCAACAACTTACGAGAGTTGGCACGATTCTTTCGTGCTATATATGTGAGAGGGTAGATTTTTAGCCTCTCTATCATCAACTCAATAGGCGTACACAATGACAAAATCTGAATCTAAAGAAGTGGCAAAGTCCATTCAATATAGTGAAGCTGGTCTAGGTAAAGACTATCTCGCTAGATCCCTATCTACCCTCATTCGTTCGGCTAGATCTTCCAAGTCCCAAAATGAAATAATGGCTATTGCCATTGAACATGGCGTGACTACAAACCCCGAATTCATTGCATAAGGAGCTGAAATGAAAGTCACAATTATTAAAACCCTTGATGGTTACATGGTAGAAAAACCAAATGGGGATTATTTACACGATATGCATGGCGATAACCTTTGGGATACCTACTCAGAGGCTGAATCAGTTGTTTCTTGGGTTTGTGTAGATCTTGCTGACTACATTCACGATTACAAGGGCTTGCAAACTACCAAAGGAGCTAAAGCATGAACGATAACCACAAAGACATCCTAGCTGCCATCTTGATTGGCTTAACCCTTTGTGCGGGTTTATTGGCTTACTTTGACATTCTCACAAAATAATCTTTTTCTTTTCTTTTTAAAGGCGTAAATCATGGAAAAACTAACCATCACTATCCAAATAGACAAGGCATATGGAGGATTTCTTTTCTATCCAATATGCGACAAAGCTAAAACCTTTGCAAAGCTAACCAAAACCAAAACCCTTTCTTATGATGCCATTAAGCAAATTAAGGGTCTAGGTTATGAGGTAGTTTCTAAGGATCTAAGTTATGAAGTGGAGGCAATATGACTAAATCTAAAGAGCATCCAAAGCTTTTAAATGAATTTATGCTTTATGAAGGCTTAGAAGAGATTAATTCAGTTTTTGGGATATTAATTGCATTCAAAGCATATATTAAAAGTGATACTTATCAAAAATATCATGCCGAAATGGTTATTGATTCAATTCAGCATCTTTTATGTAGTGGCACTCAAATAATTGAAGAATGGATGCAAATTGAAGATATTGAAGACACCGAAGAGGAGAGTAAAAATGTGGAAAGCTAAACTAGACACCTGGAATTTTTCTTTTGAGGCTTACCATGAAAAGGAAATGCTTTGTATAGAGCATTTAAAACTTGGGTTATCTAATCATGCAAAGCAATATAACCTTGAAAATGACTGGTGGCATGAAATTGCAGGAGATATTTACACGGTGCAAATCTTTTTGGGAACACCATCTTGTAACTCATGCTATCGAGATAATGAGTTAATCCGAATCAAAAAATAAATCAACTTTTTAATGGGCGTGAATATGACAAATCCTTACAAATTAATTATTAGGCGTGAAGGCTTAACTTACAAGAAGCTTTTAGGGACTGCCTCCACAAAGACAATCAAAGGCGAGAAGCTAGGCTATCTCACTGCCATCCTCTACCTAACCCCTAACGATGATCTTTGCCCTCTTGCAAGGCTTGCGGGGTGCATGGAGGGCTGCCTTTATTCAGCGGGTAGAGGTGCATTTACTAGCATTCAAAAAGCTAGGCAAGCAAAAACCGATTTTTGGTATTCAGATCAACGATCTTTTTTATTATCCCTTTGTGCTGATATTTGGACACTAAAATATTATGCAAGAAAAAAGGATCAAAAACTATTAATTCGATTAAATGGGACTAGCGATATTCTTTGGGAAAATTACAAGATTCTTCACGATCAAACTATTTTCCAAATGTTCCCTGATGAAATATTTTATGATTACACAAAGCATCCCTCTAGAAACCTTAATGGAAAAACATATGGCAATTATGATTTGACATATTCATTCTCTAGTATTACCCCTAAACCGATATCTATCAAAGGATTATCTAATCCCAATAATGCTAGGGCTGCAGTTGTTTTTCAAAAGAAGGAAGATATCCCATTAACTTTTAGATCATGGGAAGTTATCGATGGTGATGATACTGATATTCGCCATATTGAACCAAAAAATGTAGTTGTGGCTTTATATGCCAAAGGCAAAGCAAAAAAAGATCAATCGGGTTTTGTTCAAATTAAAGGGGTGCATTATTTATGAAAGCCTGGCATTTTATGACCGAAGAAGAGGTCAACAACTTAGTCAAAGAATCTATTGATGTGGCTTGTAATCACATTCAAGATGTCATTGGGGTAGAGCATAGAGATCTTGGGAAATGGTACTTTGAGGGCAGCTCTAAAGGAGATCTAGAGAAAGTCCTATGGAATTACATCATCATGGAATTGAAGCTAAAAAATCCGGAACCCCATCAATATCTAGAAAGCAAATAAAATGGATCACAATGGAATCGGAAAAATGAAAGGCGCTGTTGGCGTGATCCTCTTGGATGCATCAGATCTTTATGAGGTCATTAGCGAAGAAAATTGTGCATATTGGGTTCAGTCTTTGGAAGATCCTGATTCAAAGCCTTTATGCATCTCACCATCTCAGTTTTGGCAATTGTTGCCCTCTCTCTAACTAGGTGATCCACAAAAAGGGGTTTTTAGCCCCTTTCTTTGGGTTTCTTAATGAAGTGAGTGCTTACATCATGGAATCGTTGATTTAAGCCATTTTTCCTAGCTGGTGCATACCTACCATAGGGAATCGTAAAAGTAGGCTTAAAAAGCCTTTATAACAGGTTTAAATCGGATTTTAAAGCTTGTCTCAGGCATTGCTTTTAGCTGCTAAGTGAGTGAGTGCTAACTGACCTGGTTTTGTGAAGTGAGTGCTAACTTACATTTTTTGCGAAGTGAGTGCTTACTAACGCAGGGTTTTCCCTAAAAATGGGTGTTTTTTGGAAAAAATGGCCTTTACCTTTCAGAAAGTCAAGTTAACCAATTTTTGGAAACTCAAAGTTTTTGAAACTTTTTAAATTAGAAAGCATTTTTATTTTCAGACCTGGCAGATAGAAGTCTCATTATTGTGATGTTGAGAGCCTCAATCTGATCCATCTTTTTTATGTGCCACATACGTCTCTGCCCATGCCATCCAAGGGTTGGATTTGTGTGGCAGTCTTTGCATAAGGCTATGCAGGTGTACTGAAGCCCCTGCTTGTAATGGTGAGCTTCTGATGGCCCTGACGCATCACATACTGAACAGGGAAGTGACTTGACCAATGCCAGGTGCAGTCTTTCCTTTGCGTTCAGCTTGTTGTTCATTGGGTTGCCCTGATTTCCATTCTGGCTGAGTACTGGTTAGTTCTCCAGACTTCGATCCTGGCTTGGGCAGCAGTCATTAGCCACCGATACTTCTCTTCTTTTTCAACGGCAGCTCTTATGCCTTCAAGAACTTCGATATATTCCTCATGGGCATAGGCAAAGGTTTCTTGTTTACCCAGAACTTCCGTCCCTGCCTGGCTCATCAGGTGAGCCTTCTTGGACTTTCGGAACTCCTCCAAGTACAGGCGCTCCGACTTCGCTTGGGCGTACAAGGGTGCGGTGTCGATCAAATACTGAATTGCTTTGTCGGGGCTGCTCTCCATGAATCAATCTCCAATGTTTCTCTGCTAATCTACGGATACCTTCTGACAAAGATCCATTCCCTGCCAAGGTCAATGCTTGCTCATGGATAGGCGCTACCCTTGCTCGGATAGTCCTACCTTGTTCGCTGATCTTCTTACGACCAGCGCCTTTTCTTGAGCCGCCACGTTGTTTCATGGCTTGAATTATAGCTACAAAATCAATTCTTTATGGCTTTTAGTACAAACCTGATGTCATCATCCTCTTCTTGAAAGACAGTTTTAAAGTCTGCTTTGTAGATATTCCTAAAGTCGGACATTGGTGTTCTGCCTACCTGCCTCTTGTACTCATCTTGGGATAGAAATACCAGTTGTTCAAGCTGCATGATTCTTGTATGGCTTGGATCACCATAAGCCCAGACTGAACTTCTAGAGGGACAAGTCGCAAGGAAATGACCATTTGGCTTGAGAAGTCGCCAGAACTCTGAGAACTGAGCAAAGAATAGTTTGTAGTCCCCCTGTTGACCAAGATGCTCTAACACCTGATAAGCATGGATTTCATCAAACTCATTGTCTGGAAATGGCAATGGCAGAACCATCAAGTCCCACACAACAGTAGGATTGTGGTCAGCGTTGTAGTCTAAAGTGGTTAAGTTATCAAAACCAGTTGTTCTATCTGTTGCCATCTTTTTGATGTGGTTAGATCCACAACCAATTAAAAGCTCTTTTTTTTGTAAAGTCATACGTCTTCTGTTTTGTAGTTAAGCTTGTGATACTGAAACCGCATGGCTCCTTCCATCTCTAGCTCTTTAAATTGCTCATCAGAAAGAAGGCCAATGACATTGCGTCCCTCAAACCAAATCTCTTTAATAGATTCGTTGTAGGTTGAGTCTTGGTCTTGTTCGTATTCGTAGACCACTGTGACCACTTCACTACCTGCACCCACTGTTGTGTCAAATTCCCATGTGTTCATAATTTACTCCTGTTAAAAATTAAATCTTACCTAATTGTTTGTGTAATACCATAGGGACTTACCCTAATGTTGCAATCATTCTTAATGCGGCCTCTGGGTTATCAATCCTGGCTAACGTGCCACCTGACCAATTCTCAAAAAAGTCTGTTTGTAGCTTAGTAAACTTCTTTTTAGAGTTTGTCTTGATCTCTACCAAAAAAGTGTGGTTTTTATACCCCACCAATAAATCAACTGGTAGGCCAATAATCCAAACATAAGCACCTGCAGCTCTCAAAGCAGAAACTATTTGGTCTTGATTGGCATCTACCCTAGCTGCATATCTCATTTCAGGACTCTCCATGCCGTTGCAGCCACGATTGGTATTTGCCCGTTTCCAAGGCATTCAGATTGGCCCACCCACTCGGCCACCCCATCACCCAATAAATCCATTCCACGCTTGGTATCTTCCCATGATTGGCAGTCATCCAATAAGCGATTGAATTCCTGTGCATCCCAAACGTGCTTTTCAATACTGACTCCTTGCGAAATCTTAGGAATTTGAAATGGTCCGTTTTTAATGGGGTCGGATGCGACAATCCAAATTCTGTCCCTTGAATGTGATGCGCCAAACTCTTGACCTCCCAAAACTCCCCATTTCGCATTAAACCCCATCGAGGCCAAGTCTCCGAGAACTCTTCCAAGTCCCCTAGAAGTGAGCATTGGTGAGTTTTCCACAAAGACGTATCTTGGTCGTATTTCCCCAATGATCCGTGCCATTTCTCCCCACATTCCTGATCGTTCTCCTTCAATTCCTGCTCCTTTTCCGGCTGAACTGATGTCTTGGCATGGAAAGCCTCCAGATATAACGTCAACAATTCCTTTCCAAGGTCTTCCGTCAAAGGTTTGAACGTCATCCCAAACTGGGAAAGGGGGGAGAAGTCCGTCATTTTGTCGGGCGCACAATACGCTTGCTGGGTATTTTTCCCACTCGACAGCACAGACTGTTCTCCATCCGAGAAGTTTTCCCCCAAGTATTCCCCCACCAGCGCCTGCGAATAAAGCCAGCTCATTCAATTTGTCCTTCTTTCATTCTTGACATATAGGTCCTGACTCGATCTCTTGCGCCTGATCCATAGACCTTTTCGCAACGCTCAAGCCTGGCACGAACAAAATCGTTATCTCTGTTTGATTGCCAAGTTCGGTATATCTCCCTTGCTTCGGCTTTCTCCAGAACAACTCTGTCGCCCTCATTGGATATTGTTTTCCTGCTGTACGCCATAGGGGTTTACTCTAGGTCGCCAGTAAGCTCTAAGGCTTTGTTTATCAGGTGTAGTGGATAAGGTACGCCTTCACGCACCTTGTCTAACAGTTTCATTGCGTCATGGTGCGACATCAGAACCAAGCGCCTCTCTCACAATAGTTTTTTGATGGTTAAAAATTGTTTCGAATTGATGGAGTGAAAGGTACATGACCATTTCTTGTCCATCTAATCTTTTTTGCGTGAAACTTACAAATCCATCGCCTGTTCCTGCGACTTCTGTTTCGTATTCTGCGGGTAGATAAATTGGCATTTTTATTTCCTTAGTTCGGCTAATCTAGCTCTGATGTGGTCTGGCATTGGGGCGGCTTTTTTTCTATCAGCCTCAATCTTGGCAAGAGCAGGATCAATTTGTACTTCAACTTTGATCCCGAACGATTCAGGGATTTCTGCTCCATCCCATCTTTGTTGGTTCAGATAAACCAGAGGTGCAGGAATAAAAGCGCCATCGTCTTTTCTCCAAGCATCTGTTGTTTTCATCCACTCAATGTGTTTGATGATCTGGTCTGCACAGGTGTCGCAGTAAAACTTCTTCCACTTTACTAGACAAGCAGCCTTGCCACCTTTTCTGAATGATTTGGGCCAAGTTGTCCAGAATCTTTCAAAGTTATCCATGCTATTTCCTTTAGACATAGGTTCTCCAAGGGTGGATAGAGGACTTTCTATCCGACCTTCTCCAAGCATTAAGGTATTCATTATTCACTCCTGTTAACTAAAATACAAAACGCCCCAAGTGCGCATGACGAGTTAATTCGCTTATACATTTGGCCTTGTTACCACCGATGTACCAAATGCTTTACCAGTCGCTTAACTAACGCTGGTCGGCAAACAGGGGGTGTTTCCTGATGTCGGTGTTTTCTTCCAAGCCATCCATGCAGATGCACTACTTTCGTGTGGAGTACGGCTGTGTGAAAGACATGAAAAAAGCCACTTAGCTCTACCCTCGGTGGAAACCCAAGGGTAAAAACCAAGGGCGAGAGTAGAATTAAGTGGCCTAAATCTGTTGTTTTCCACGACAACAATTTCATTGTACACAACTTTTTATTGTGTCAAGAAGTTTTTTTCAAATAAATTGATTATTTGTGATTTCATTTGTTGGTTTTCTGCCAAACAAACGAACAGCCTGGGCGTTCATAGAAGCATATTCAGACTTAGAAAAGATACCTTTAGCGTTCCTAATGTCAAAAGGGTTTAGCAGATCACGAGGCTCTTCTACCTTTTCAGCCTCAATCATGTGTGGCTCTAGGGTGTACTGAGAAACCCAAGACCTACCCAACTTAATTTTTCCAATTTTGAGTTTCTTTTTGTAGCTCATCTTGGTGCAACAAGCTGCAATAGATAGTCTGGGTATGCCTATTAAGTCTTCTATTTGATAGGACGTTAGTGGTCCATTTTGTAATGCTCTGATAACTGCTTCTTGGGTCATTGGTAAAGTTCCTGAATGTTGATGGGGCGGTTTATATGGTTTTCTAGTGTTCTGCAAAGCAAAGCTACGACTGCGGCATTGAAGTCCTCTGGTTCGGTTACGTAAGCATTAGCCATTGTGATTGCGTAATCAAGCAAGGTTTCTGCACACTTTTGTTCAATTTGTTCGATGTTCATACCCATAGCCTAGCATGATAAAAAAGTTGCGTAAATTAGGGAAAACCCCTATGTAAATTCAGGAATGTATGTGGCACATTAGTGGTGTGGGCAAACAGTAACCCACGCTTAACAGGAGTAAATATGCCGATTCTTAATGGAAAAAAGGTTGTAGACCTAGAGATAGATGGAGTAGATAGCAGGGACTTTCCAGACTTTGCTGATGCCTACTTTTCAGGTGGATGCTATGAAGATGGAACACCACTAACAGAAGATGAGTTGAACAAACTTACCGATCTGGCGGGTGATGTTCTGTGGACAATGGCTTATGAAAGTTTCCACTAATGAAAACATTATTTGAACAGTATTCTGAACACTTTTCAGACATCCACTACTGCCCCTATTGCCTGGCAATCAAAGGGGATAAAATAGTTTGCTGCCAAGAAGCAGACTTTATCGAGTTCAAGGATTTATATCCTGAACAACAAAAAGAGATTATTCAACAAGAGTTAGACGAAAATACTTAAGGAAATATCATGGGTGTACATAAAAAACTGATGGAAGCAAGGATTGCCTTGCAAGCGGCTCCACTTAAAAAGTCAGGCCACAACAAGTTTGCAGGGTATCAATACTTTGAACTTGGGGACTTTTTGCCTACAATTAATCAAATCTTCTATAAAGTTGGTTTGTGCGGTGTAGTGTCATTTGACAAGGAGCTGGCTACTCTTTGTATCACAGATACAGATGATGGCACTCAGATCGTTTTGACAAGCCCTATGGCAGAAGCAAATCTTAAAGGTTGCCATCCAATTCAAAACCTAGGGGCTGTAGAAACGTACACTAGAAGATACCTATGGGTATCAGCTATGGAGATTGTTGAGCATGATGCTTTAGATTCTTCTCCTCCAATGAAAGAGGAAAGGCAAGCGCCAATAATTACTCCAACTCAGGGTGCGACAGATAACATTCCGATTGAGGAATTAAGATACTTGGACGAGTTAGCAATAGAATTAATTGCTACTTGTGAGCAAGGTGACCCCAAGGCAGCTTGGGATAAGTTGGAAGGAGAGAACCTAGATAGCGAACAGAAAGTTGCTCTTTGGACACTCCTACCTAGTAAAGTGCGTTCAGCGTTAAAGAAAGCAAAGGAAATCTAATGGAAAAGCGTGACAACTCTGGTGTTCTGTTTAAGAACGACAAAAAAGAAATACCAAACCACCCCGATTACAAGGGCAACATCACAGTAAATGGTCAGGATTTCTGGCTTAGTGCTTGGATCAAAGAGGGTAAAGGTGGCAAGTTTATGGGCTTGGCATTGTCTCCAAAGGATCAACAAGCTCCACAAAAAGCAAAACCCAAGAGTTCAGGCTTTGATGATATGCCTGATGACATTCCATTTTGAGTTAATATAAACCTGGGGGGAGAGCTGTGCAAAGGATTTTCCTAGCTTGCAGACGAGCAGTTTTCCCTCCACCTAATAGGAGTTAATAATGAGTTTACTAACGAGCGTGTATTTTAAAGATACCTTTAACAGACTCTTTGGTTCAGAGCCAAAGATGATGGTCAGGACCACAGATCCAGATACCAGTATGGATGCTGCCGAGAAGGTTGACTCAACAACACTTGAGCAACAGGTCTATGAAGTTATAGCCAAGCATCCTGACGGGTGTATTGCAGAGGAAGTTATGTCTCACTTCCCCAATCATGGAGTACAAACAATTAGTCCACGATTTGCACCGCTGCTTCGCAAGGGTCTTATAGAAGACACAGGCGAAAGACGCAAGGCTTCTACAGGCCATTCTCAACGTGTTTTGAAAGCAATTAAATGATAGAAAAACCTCCGTATTCAAAGATCAGTTATCCATCTATGCCAAACAAAGATTTCAAATGGGAATCAGGTTCGGATGTACAAGCCCTTTGGAGAAAACATGGATGGACTCCACCTTCAGAGAAGATGCTTCCACCACCACCAGAGAAATATCAAGAGCCTTTAAGGAGAGTGAGATGACTAAAGATTTGCATGAAACTTCAATGAAAGAAGTGCAAAAAATTCAACCTGAATGGCAAGGTCTTACAGAGGAAGAGTTTGTTTACTTTTGCTCTTATGTTGACCATGATACTCTTAGCCAAATTGAAAATGTTTTAAGGGATAAAAATGAGTTACGCAGCAGTTGAAATCAAGATAATCCAATGGGCAGAAGCCCGTAAGATTATTCCTAACAGTACACCAGACGTTCAGCTTCTCAAAGCAATGTCAGAGATGGGAGAACTAGCAGATGCCACGATTAAAAATGACAGGGAAGCTATTGTGGATGCTGTTGGTGATGTCATGGTCTGTCTTATCAATTACTGCGCTTTACAGGACATACATCTGGTAGACTGCATGGAAGTTGCATACGATCAGATCAAGAATCGTAGGGGTACTCTTTTGCCAAATGGAGTCTTCCAGAAGGAAATTACTTAGCTAATAAGTAAAGTCCGACATTAGAAAAAGCATAACCCGCATAGACAATAGCCATGTGTGGGTTATCTTTCCAAAGCTGCTCACCAGCAATGTAGGCGTAGATTGCCCCTGTAAGTATGATTAGCCAAGCACTCAAAATGCACCTACATCAATTACTTCACCACGAAACTCAATCTGATCCTCATCAAACTTGTGGACGAGTTCAGGCCAAAGTAGTGTTCCATTGAAGAAGTTTAACACCGCAAAGCCCGATCTGTGATTGCTTGGGTTTATCTCAGCATAAGTAAATTGTGGTCCATCAGTCTCAGCCAAAGTGCCTGTATCTACTCCAAAACGATTGCCGTTATAGTCAGCAAATGGCGTGACCTTTAGACTATGCAAGTGTCCAGTAACTATTGACACACCTGCATTGACAGTATTGTTGTGAGTGGCATGAACACCACCCTTATATCGGTGTTTAATGATGCAATTAGCAGTAGGCCATACTGCCCAACAGAAATCCCAATCAAGAAAGTGGTCTGTCAGTTTAAAGCCCAACACTTCTTTGTACTGTGGTGCGTGTTGCGCTAAACGATTGCCAAATCTGACATCGTGATTGCCCCATGTAAACAAGAGCTTTACATTGTGCCTTGCTGCTTTAGCTACTTCCTCAATCTCACCCAATGCACCCTGACAGGCTTTTAGTTCTTGAATAACAGTTGTCGCTGGTTGTTCAGTTACATCATGGCGAGAGATAGACGCTCCATCAAACGCATCCCCGTTACATATCACCGCTACAGGTTTGAACTCTTGGATAGCCCATAGAAGCCCTTTAAACGCCGTAGATCGTTGACCAGGTATGAAGTGAGCGTCAGAAAAAACAATCACACATCCATCTAGCATCCCAAGTTCAACTTGCTTTAGTGGACTAAATGACTTAGGTTTGTTTTTATCGTATTGCATACCACGCAAGTCACTTGCGTTAAGTACCATGTTGTATTGTTTTTCAATCCAACGTCTGCGTAGATGAGCCGCCCTGTTGTTTATTCCTAAGTGTTTAGCTATCTTTGTAGCAGATTGAAGTTGTCCCCATAGTTGGATAAACTCCATATCACTACAGGTTTCGTTATGAGCGCCCATTGGAATCCTTAGACAGTAACTTTTCTAAAAGGTTAATGACTCTATGCTCTTGCATTTCCACTTCATCTTGAGATGATTTAGGGTCTTGCGCCACAGTCATTAAATCGTGTAGGAATACATGAAGCAACTCATGTAAAGCAGTCTGATCTAGAGACTCAGGTGTTATTTTTTCAGCACCAAAATCACCTAGTCTGTAAGTAGCCAAACGAGCCGAGGGATTAAACTCTACAGAAGCCATAGCAGCCTTCGCAGGTTTACTTCCTCTCTCTATTCTCCAATCACCAAGACTAAGCACTTGTTGCCACTTTTTGACACTTTGTGCAAATAACTCAGCATTTTCTGGTGTAGGAATGTTAGGCATTTCAACACCTTATACAGTATTTATGACAATTATATTTAACTTGTTAAAACTTCAAGTGCATGATTTATATGTTTGATGCGGTCTTCTAGGCCAATAAAACCGCCATTTATCTTCTTTGTCATGGTTTTAAAGTCACGTACATCAGCAAATTGGTTCAGTTTATGGGTGTCCCAAAACCACCCTGCTGTTAGTGCAGCGTACTGAGGTGTAGCTACAAGATCAGGCTCCATAATGAAGTCAACACCTAATGCCTGACCTGCATGGTGATAATTTGCAGAGCCAGTCAACTGTATACATCCTCGGCCTCGGAAACGCCATCCATCCCCTGAAGCCTCATCCCTGTTACCCATACGTGAGCTGTAAACAGTATTGGCAATCAACTTAGGATTACGAGCGCACATCTGTGCCTTGGCAGCATCAAAGCGTTTAGGCCATAACTTCTGTAAAGTTTCAGCACGATAGTTAAGGTTTTCTTCAAGAATCCTAAAGTTGCCACACTCATGCCCACATTGACCAATAAATGCCGCTTGGCGAACTGGTGTATCAATGTTGAAACGATCAAATGTAGCGTTCAGAGCATCTACCCATTGATTACCAATATGTAATCTAGCTAATTGTTCACTTGTTACCATTTAGTAAATCTCTCATCTGGTTATACGAGTCTACGCAAGCATTCAAAGCGACAGTATTCTTATCTCCTTGGGCAACTATTTCTGCGATTGCGTCAATGGTTGCTCTTTCGGCATCAGAAGGTTCATTAGTCGGTCTGTCAGATTGGCTGGTTGCTTTTGGATCTGCGCTGGCAAAGGCGGTACTTGTGGTGGTTTGTAAGTTACTTGGGGGGCAGAGGCGCAACTTGCCAGCACGATTGGCAACAGCAAGAGCAGAAGTTTTTTTGTTGATAGCATCATTGGCTTCCTGAAGTTTGGCAGATTGTTGAGAAAGTTTTTCAGTCATGTTTTGCTCTATTAAACGAGCTTCATCATTCTTTTTTGCAATGGCAATCTTCATGTCGTTATCACGTTCTAGCCATCCATAGTGGTGTCCTACTTGGTATGTACCAAAGAGAGATACCAAAGCACCCACTATTAACCAAGGTAAAGGTATAGGGAACATTATTCAGCCTCTTTTCTTGCCATTGCCATGTGTTCACGCTCTTCATTCTCTTCCAAGTGTTCTGGAGGAGTAGTCGGAGGTGGTCCAGGTGTCCAAGATTCATCTAACTCTGGGTTCTTCCAAACAGGCATAGCACCGAAAGGTTGACTAGGCAAACCATACGCAGATTGCGGAGGGGCATAGGACGAGTTAAAACCGCCCATAGAGCCTCCATAACCCATTGGTTGACACATTGGTTGCGTTGGAGGATTAAACGCTCTGGCGGCACTTGACATAGCCCGTTTACCAATAACGCCACCGATACCGCCCACAATCAACAGAACAATATCGTTTAGCATCTTGGTATAGGCTTGGTCAATTGGAGCCATGCTCTTGATTGGCTGAGTCACAAAAGTCACAGAATAGAGCAAAGCAGCAACAATAAACATGAGGATAAGTGTGACTGCAATCACAACAAACCCCCAAATTCTTACCTCAATCTCTTCAGTTGTTAGCTTTTGTTTCTGGTTGGACATCATTGATTTTTTTCTCCAAGATTGGGGCAACCAAGTACTCAGGGCAAGTCTGAGTGAACTGGCATCTAGGTTTCTGACATTGTTCAGCATGGAAATTGTCTGGGTTTTGGCAGAAATAGCGATATTTTTCATCACAACCATGTAGCATAAAAGCTACAAATACAAGTAAGTACTTCATTTACCAAGACCAACCTTTCCAAGTAGAAGATTGACAATTCTGTCAGACAGATCATCAGGTAAGAACTTCAGAAAACCCAAGAAATATAAAGCCACCACCCCGTAAACAAAGATTTTTAGGCATAAGTCAAAGGTCTTTTGATACTCATTCACCGACCACACCTTCTTGTTGCTTCACAGAATGTCATCAACTCATTTACGCCAACAAAGACCAGAAATAGAACAAAGCAGATTCCACCTATTGCCAAACCAATCTCTAGTTGTTCTTGCTCTTTCTGTTTGGCTGCTTTCTCTGCTTTCTTTAATGCGCTTATCTCTTTAGCGTCTGCCAAGTCCATCTCTGCTTGACGGGCTTTAATCTTCTGCCATACGTCAATCTTTCCTGTCTGCATGAAGAGCATCTTTAACTCTTCTTCAAACGCTCTAGCTTGCTCTAGTGCCATCTCAATCTGGAGAGCCGTTCCCATGTTTGAGCCTTTGCCAGACTGCTTGGCTTGAAGCATGGCTTTTGTAGCTACAGACTTAGCGTCAAATAGCTTACCAATCATGGGCGCAAGTGAGCCTAAGTCATTGGCAACATTAGCTGCCTTCTTGACCATGCTGATTGCTGACTGTATGCCAGCTAGAGCTGTTATTGGATCAATCATTTTTTCTCAACCTTTTGCCACTCAAGGCATACTACCTTTCGGTTGTAAACATCACCTGTCCAAGCCCACCTGACACATCTGTATTCAGTTTTATCTTTACTAGATGCCACCAATGTAAACAATATTGATGACATTAGTAACCATTTCACGGCATTGCCCAAATTATTGTGTAGCTACAAAAGGCCACAAAGACAGTAATACTGACTGCTGCAATGATCGCAAACAGCCAATCTTTCATGTTATCTTGGGAGTAAGAAACGCTCAGTACCATACTCAGGCAACTGACCTAATCCATAGTTGGTCAATGGATTAGAAGTTATTCTGTTTAACAGTCCTGGTGCTTGCGGTTGCGAACTAGGCAACATATTACGTTGATACATTGGAGAAACTGCAAGAGAACGCAATGTAGGTCTTGTTGCGGCACTCAACATAACAGATGGATTACCTGCAGCAGCACTAGCAATACCTGCGGTTCCAATGTCTAGTGGACTAAACCCTGGAACACTACCAATCCTAGCTACATTTTGAAATGCCGTTGGATATGCGGCAGCGGCATTTGATAATGCTTGCAGTTCACTTGGAACAATCTTGCCAGTAGCGGCTCTTTGGCCCAATACAGCTCCTGATACATTTCCAGTAGCGGCATTTAAAGCTTTTTCAATCGTATAACTTTTAGCAATGTCTTGACGAGCTTGTTTAAAGTTTGTCATTACATCTGGTTGATTAAAATTCTTTAAATTACGTTCTGCAAGATCTTCAAGCTGTTTTGAAGCAAACTTTTGTACTTGAGCTAAACGTATTTTGTCTGGATCTGCAGATCGAAAATTAACATCACTATCTGATCGCAAAACTTTAATTTTTTCAACAAGACCATCGCCATCAAAACGTAATTGTTTTAATTCATTTAAAAGGTTTAATTCTTCTCCAGACTTAACAAGACCGCCTCTTTTTTGTATTTCTGCAGTCTTAGAATTAATATCATTTAAAAATGGCTTGTCTGCATAGTAGGCAGGGTTTGCTCTAAGTGCATCATAAGCTTGACCTTTAACATCTCGATATTGTTGCAATACTTGTGGTGTAATTTCAACATCAGGAGCAAGATTTAAAGCTTTACGAGCTTGTTCATTAACCAATTGTTGGTTTTTAACAGAAGCAATTTGACTTGTTTGTTGTTTACCAGATATGCCCTCAATGATTTTGTTTAACATTGATGGGTTTACTTGTGTAGGAGGCAATGTAGCGCCTTCAGCAATAGCACGTTCGGCAACTAATTGAGCTTGAGTTAACTTAGCTGGCGCTCTAGGTGTAGTTAATGCACTAACAGTAGCAGTAGGAGCAGTCAAAATACCACCAGCAGCCGCTTCATTAAACACTTGTTGAGGATTAATTGTTCCTGTATTAGCCTGTTGTGCTGCAGCAGATGTAAGGGCGGCAGTAGTGGCTCCAGTACCAATGTTCTGCGCCAATGCAACAGTCCTAGGAGCCATTTGTGTAAGCACATTAGGTGTAGCAGAAACAATAGATTTCTGGATAGCACCAGGCAACACCAAAGTTGCAGGATCAAGCAAACCAGTACCAAGCCCACCAACTAATAGACCAGGACGCTCTGTAGCCACTTTGTAAGTGCCTTTTAAAATGTCGCTAATGGATTGTGTAGGTTGAGCAACGGGTTGTGGCTTGTTGCGATCAATGCCAAGGTATTCATCAGATAATCCGAGCGCACTCAAACCACCCTTAATGCCTTGAGCCATCAAGTCAGCAGTGCCAAAGATTAACTGTCCAGTAGTAGTCTTGCCACGCAACACATCTAATGGGTTAAAGCTTGCAGCAACGTCTTGTTGAAACTGAGTCCTTGGCTGAAATGCCTGTTGGCGAACACTCTGCATGAAATCAGCAGGGGTAGGTGGTGCTACTTGAGTCTTAGGTGCTTGTTGTTGAGTACCAGACAATGGCACAAAATCGTCAGCGCCTACAACTTGAGGAGCTGCTTTAGCTTTTGTTTCTTGTCCGAAAGGAACGAAATCGTCATCAGTTGTAGATTTAGCCATAAAGTTTTGAACCTTTTGAACATAATTTTGAGTCTCTTTAAATGGAGGAATACCACCATACTTTTGTACATTACCTGGGCCAGCGTTATAAGCCGCCATGACCAAGCTAGGATCTTGAAATTGTTGCGATAACTGGTTGAGATATTTAACACCACCACGGATGTTATCTTTCCAATCCATCCGATTGACACCAAGATCTTTAGCAGTAGCACTCATCAACTGCATGGGTCCATAGGCACGATCACCAGACTTAGTTTTTGGTCCAATGGCATTAAAAATACCTTGAGACTCTGTGTCAACTACGCCCTGCACTAAAGAAAGAGGAACACCTTGTCTCTCTGCCTCTTGAGCAGCAAAAGCAAAGATTTCGTCTTTAGTTGCCATTATTGACCTACTGTATATGTAGAGCCATCAGGCTTCTTAATAAGGATAGCACCAGTAGATTTGCTACGGCCTACTGTAAAACCAGATGGCATTACAGGAGTACCTTGTGAGCCACCTTGTTGCCAAGAAGAAATTTGCTCATTAAGGAATTGGTTAACCTTTGGATGATTGTACAAGCGAGGGTTATCAGGAGAATTAGCCCATGCCGTATAAACAGCTTTTGGATCACCAGTGTAAGAATCAATAAATCTCTGACGAGCATCATCTTTATCTGCGGCAGCAATTTCAAGAGCAGACACGTACTTAGTAACAAACTTAGGATCAGTTACACCAGTTGTGGCCTTGTCAACAATGCCACCTTCAAACGCATTGGCATTGCCTTTAATGTTGCTCAAACCCTTCAAAACACCTTCAGATCGTGTCTTGTTTAGCAAGTTAACATTGCCAACTAATGAGTCAAACTTGTCGCCAACACCAGGTATAGCTCTCATATAAGAAGCACCTGTAGCAAAAAACTCTGTCAGTTTATTTGGATCAAGTTGTTCAGCAGCGTTATACAAATACTCAGCAGAAGTTTTACGATCACCAACAGTCAATGCGGCATCAAGAGCAGTCTTTGTAAATTCGTTATATCGGTTTGATGTTGCCAGATTTACTGCTTCTTGAGCAGGAGAAATTTTAGCTACTGCACCTACACCGCCAGTTGCTGGAGTAGTTCCAACACCGCCAGTACGAGGAGGTTGAGTAAGAAGAGAAGACCTAGGAACAAAGTATGTCTTGCCATCTGCTCCAATAACTTGTTCAACTTGACCGCCCGCTTGAGCAACTGCTTTAGCTCTTTCAATATCTCCAATAGCAGTAGTAGCGCCTGGAATGGCTTGTTGTGTAAATCCACCGCCTTGCATTGGAACAAGCATAGTGTTAGCAGATACTTCTGGAGGAGTAGACTGAATCATAGATTGCATATAGTTCTGCACAGGAGCCGCAGAATACCCACCAGTTAATGGGTTGTATTGAGATGTAATGCCTTTATCTTGTGTTGGCAAACCACGCAATATTTGCATATTTGGGTTTAGCAATAAATTACCTTGCACTTTAGGTTGCAATGCAGTAATGGTTTCTCGCATTGGTCCTTGCGCAGCAGTAGGTAAATTAATTACATCTTGTAAAGCATTCTGAATATTAAATGGCAAACCTTGCGCTCTAGCAGCCTTTAACTCTTCTTGTTGTTGAGCAACATTAGGGGTAACTGGACCCATATACTGAGGACTAGCTTCATTAAATTGCGTAGGCATATATCTGCCTTGGAAGTTTGCAACAGCAGCACGATCAGCAGCCTTTTGCTGCATTTCAGTAATAGCACGTTGACCACTCAAGTACTGATCTGGCACAGAAAGAGCAGACTTTAAGCCCATAGAGGGGTCATTGCTTAACAAAGAGCCAAGTAAGAATTGTTGAGTAGCTTGCTTTTGCAGGTTACTCTTTTCATCTTCACTTAAACCAGTAAGTGCCGCATCAGACAGCAAACCAAGATTAAACATATAAACTCCTTAGAGGCCAAGCAAGCCAAGCAAACCTTGGCGTGAAGTAGAAGATGATTGCATTCCCGAACCACCGCCAACATTGAGTCCCAATGCTTGGTTGAGAATCTGTTGTTGCTCCAATGGGAGATTGCGGATGGCATCCAACTGTTGTTGTGAGAAGCCTTGTTGCAATGCACCTTGTTGAGCAAGTTGATTGGCCTGACCAAATCCAAGGTTTTGCAAGTTTGTAGCGGCAGAGGCCAACTGGCTTCCACTAGTAAGTGCTTGCTGATTGGCAGCCAAACCAGCTTGCTGATTAGCTAAGTTAGCTTGTAACAAGTTTTGAGCATTAGTCAAACCCGTTTGCTGAGTCAGTCCTGCTTGTTGAGCCGCACGTGCATTTAAAGCCGCTTGATTAGCTAAACCTGCTTGATTAAATGCAGAAGCACCAAACTGAGAAGCTTGGTTAGTAGCGCCCATATTAGCAAGACCTGCTTGTTGCAAGTTACCAGCATTGAACTGAGCCATCTGATTAGCAGCCGCTTGGTTTGCCAAGTTAGTGGCTTGTTGGTTCATTGTATTCATCTGACCAACATTAAAATCATAGCCTTGATTAGATAGTGCCGCCCTTAGCATTGCATCTTGATTAGCTTGAGCTGCAGTTAAACCAGTAGCTTGATTTGCCAATGCCGCTTGTTGTTGAAGTTGGGCATTTGTAAGACCATACTGGACATCAACACCTTGATTAGCCAAAGCCGCACGTAAGTTTGCATCTTGGTTAGCCAAACCAAACTGACCCGCTAATTGCAATGCTTGCTGAGTAGTAGCGGCATCTTGAGCTTGGTTAAGCTGTTGAGCCTGCATAGTACGAGCAATGTCAGCCTCAGAAGCTTGTTGTGCAGCCTGGTAAGCAGCGGCATTCTGTTGGGCAACCAATCGAGCTGCATTTTCTCCAAATGCACGATTAGTCTCTGCTTCCGCAACACCTTGACGGGAGCCACCAAAAGCACGTGCCGCAGTAGCTTGAGCCGCAGTTCTCTGTTGTTCTAATTGGCGTGAACGCTCTAAATCTTGCAAACTTTGATTAGTAACAGCTTGCGTATATGGATTCATATACTGCTGAATATTTTGATTCAGAAATGATGCCGCCTCAATATCACGAATATTTCCACGAGCTTGTGGAGCAATCTGACCCAAAGCTTCAGATGCTACTTGAGCGCCTGTAACACCAGTAGCAGATACATCTCTTGCGCCACTTCTAGCTGCTTGTGCAGCAGCGATACGCTCTGCGGCAATACGCTCGGCATTTACATCACGAACTGCTGAACGGGATAGTTGAGCCGCTTGCGCCCTCTCAGCAGGACCAGCAGTAGCACCTGCAAATTGTGCCGCTTGATAACCTTGTTGAGCAGCCATAGCCGCAGGGTCTACTGTTGCTCCACCAAACGCACCATATTGGACATTCTGAGGAGTATATTGAGCGCCTTGTCTCAATATATTTGCAGCATCAGTCGCATACAAAGTTGGAGCGCTTTGGGCGCTTCCATACAAACGATTCAACGCAAACGCCTGTTGTTGATCAGGAGTAAACCCTGCAAACTCTCTTGGAGCCAAACCTGCGGCAACGCCTTGTGCGCTTTGTACGTTCTGCAAATAAGCTTCACGCAATGCAGGATCTAACTGCTGTGATTGTTGACTTGAACCACCAGACATAATTACACCTCCGTTGATAGCCAATAATGTGTTGGCTTCATGTTAAATTTGGATACAAAAGTTCTTGACCAACCTCTACGTCCTGTTAAGGTGATCTTTTGGCATCCCATGTCTTCAGCGAACTTCTGAATATGGTGGGCAAGTATTTCTAATTCTTCTAGATTGCCACCTGCCAAAAATATATGCAAAACCTTCATTCTTGGAAAGTTTTGTACCTGAGTAATAACTGCGCTATTATCACTAGGCCATAATTGCATCGTACAACTGTCAATACAGTCGGCTACGTCCTGCATATTATATGTATTGTCGTATTCTAAAGCAGGTTGTAAGATTTTCTCTACTTTTTGAAAAGATACAGCCCATAATGGTAATTCACCATTAATCTTGTACTTTTCATAGTCAATCATCTCAAACTGCCAAGCTTTCCATCAAACCTAATTGTCCCAACACGCCAATCAGTTAATCTAACACCCTCAATCTTGGCGGCTATTTGCCTACCATTTATGCGAACTGAAGTTGGATTAGCCATTGAATATGGGCCATAGTTATATTCTGTCGAATTGGGATAAAACCTAGTGCTAAACCGAACTTGGACATCGCCTAAAGTCTTCTCATCAGGAACTAATCCCGTCAGACTCATAGTTCTGTCTCCATTTCCAAGTTCTACTGGTCCTGATTCAGCAAACAATGTTTGACCATCGTAAGCAAAGCCAACTTCATGCTCATAGACGTACCCATCTGTAGAAACCATAATTGGATAGGTAAAGATGCCACGATCTGTCCCACACGTACGTGCTAACGTACCAATAGCCCAATGATTCTCACGATAGTTGTAAGAAACATAAGAATCTACTTCGTTAGAAGCTGCACTTGGGTAAAACCACCAGATCTCACCATAAGTAGAGTTGTGAACGCAATAAACCTTTGATGATTGAGTAGTGTTCATGTTACTGAACACGTAATCTGATACATCTGAGTTTAAGGGTTTGACAAAACCATCGTATATCCAAAATCCCGATCCAGACATCCAAATACAAGCATTGTCAGTAGTCGCTACTGATTGCTTAGAGATAACACCGCAACCAGTACCAACACGTTCAAAACTATAAATGAACGGAGGACCGATGTATGTAGCCGTATGTACATCCACATCAGTAAACAAAATGGTAGATCCACGGATTCGTTTAGCACACATTAATGAGCCAATAGTGGTTAACTCAAAGTCTCCAGCTTGGTTGGTGGCAGCGGGAGTCCATACAGTATTGTTTTCTTGGTCACACCATTGGACTTTACGAGGATTACCACCTGCACCCAATGCAAACAAGAATCGTTCTTGAGTAACAATTAAGCCAGTACAACTTGTTGGTGCGTTAGTAATGGCAACAGCATCATTAGCCGTATTCAACTGCCACTCAAGCAATTTACCATCTTTAGTTGAACAGGCAACCAAATACTCACCAAAGGTATCTAAACTCCAAGTAGTTGCAGGGGTATATGAGCCTAAATCTGGTCTTGCAACGCCATAGGCAGAACTTCCATAAGTTCCATAACCATAACCAATTTTAAGTACTGCATCTGCATCACCAACAGTAAAACTTGCTGGTGTAATATCAAACAAAGCACCAGCTTCATTCATTGCATATAGCTTTGAATGCGTACCAATTCCGATACGTCTGTTATTGTTATTGTCTCGCCAGTTAATCAAACCACGGGCTAAACCTGTCATTTGATTAGTAGAACGCTTCCTCCATCCACCTACTGGACGGATAGTGTTTTCATACCAACGTACCAAATTTGAGCCGTTCCAACGACCTTTAGACTGATATTCAGTCCCATTTTTGTATACGCCTGGAGGAATTTGTAGTGGAATGTAAGCCATATCTGCATTCTATAGCGTAGGTAGGTTAGACACAAACGTCATTGTGACAATGACTGAAGGGACTACTGGTCTTGTTGGGGTTGAACTAGCAGCAAAATGCTCAATACTAACTCCTGTGTCGGTTGTCCTCCACATTATTTCAATGTAGTCGTTTGTTACTAAGCTTTCCATAAAATTTAAAGATGCAATCAAATGACTTGGATCGGCAAGAATTTTTCTTGCTGGCACGTGAAAGCGGCTATTTGAATTATCTATATTTGCGCCATTCTTGCGAAACCAAATATCAAAGTCTTGGCCATCATTGGTGGTATTCTTAAATTGAATTGAAAACTGTAAGTTCCAAATGCCATCAAAAGCTACAGTAATCCTTGAATTGCTTGCAACAGAAACACCATTGGACAAACTTGTTGTGTTTAGAGTAACTGGATAAGCGGTTGTTGTGTTGGCTGCAACTTGATCTGTAGTATCTAAAAAAACACCATAAGGATTGTTTAAGTACTTCCCACCAGAAGGCCCAATCAAAGAACCAATTACGTTTGTTAGCTTGGTAAAAAACAACCTCAAAAGCCCATTGTTTTGATTCTGGACATTTTGAGAATAGACAATTCCTGATGTACCCAAAGAAGGTATAGCAGGAATATCTAGTTGTTGTTTTACATTAGCCATTACTTTTTAAGCCATGTTTGCCAAATAGCACCAGCAGCCATAATTAGCGCACCCACCCACAGAATAGGTTTGGCAGCAGAGGCAACCCAACCTAGTACTTTAAAAGCCCCATCCAAGGCGTGTATAGCCTCTACAATACCTTTTGTGTTCGTGTCAATGGTATCTACTTTAGTTTCAACCGCAAGCAGTCTTTCGTAGATTTGTTCGTGGGTGACTTCTTTCATGATTCAACCTATGCCCATTTCTTTGCGTATCTTGGTTGCTGAAATAGCGTGAGTGGCATCGTCAAAAGACTCTTGTTCAATCTTGTAGCCCACATCACGACCATAGGTAATGTTAACAATGTTTGGCACAAGTTGTATCTCATACTGACCTTGATACAAAGGGTCTAAATCACGCTTGATAAAGTCTTTTACCTGATTAGCAGCAAATGGGTTTGAGCCATTCCAACCCTGACAGTCTCTGATTTGAATAACAACTTGACCTGTCTTAGCCAATGCTCTCTCAAACAACTTACGATGGCCTTCATGCCAAGGTTGCCATCTACCAAGCATCTGTACTGTTTCTTTTTGCCAATTAAACACAGGGCGTTGGCGGTCATCCAAAATGTGAGCCGCAATGAACTCACCCCATTTCTCAGCCTTTTGTTCAGTAATCCTGAAGTCATACTGTTCTGGCGCAACAAACACCTTATTGGTATCTTCAAATCTACCTTGGTTGATCGTGTCAACCCAGACAGTCCAATCGGCCTTGAAGTTGTTACGCATCTCAACTAAAGGTGCAACAAAGTCGCAGATCACATAATCTACATCGTAGCTATCAGCAAGATCACGCATACGCAAGCTCTGGCGAATACGGCCTTCATGGGAGAAATCCCAATCGTTGTATTTCTTACGCACATCATCAGCATTCAGCCACATGACTGTTTTGCGGTCATTTTGCAAGTGTTCAAGAATGTGCTGTGCTAGGTAAGTTTTACCAGCGCCAGGCAAGCCCATAACTAATATGCGTTTCATCCTTTAACCTTGTAAAGTTGTTTGATTGCAAACTCTGGTGCTGGTTTGCGCCAGAATTCTTTGCCAGAATACTTTTCCCAAACAGAATTAGGAAGAATTGATGGACGTTCTTGCCATGTTACTTCTTTTCTGACTGTATGTAGACTTTTCATGTTTAAGGCTTTGTCATATACCTCATTCTCATACTCGACATCCTTGAAGTCATGGTCAAAATAAGGCTTGCCAATAAACCCATAAATCTCACGCATCACACTTTCAGGCTGTTTGCATAAAGATTCATACTCCACTAACAAAATCATGTCGGGGTTTAGCAGTAAACCTTCTTCCAGAAAATAATAGGGCTTTACCACTTGGCCTTCCTTCTTTACATCCATCAAGGCATCACATCTTGTGGTGACTGTTTGCTTTGCTTCATCGTCTGTCAAAGTTGCACCATACAAAGAGTTCTTGGCAGCAATGCGTTCAAAGCTATCAAGTATCCAAGGTAGATCACGCACACAACAAACAATCTTAGTCTGTGGGTAAAGATGTTTTAGCAAAGACGTTTTGGCAGTCCATACCCTACTAGTGTCAAATACAGTATTTGGAGTAACTGCTTTGTAGTAAGCGTTAAATAAATCTTTTAGTATTTGCTTGCGTCTGTCTTCATCAATCAGATGGTTGCTCTCGCCTCCCGTAATGACGTTAATGGTTGATGTAACCAAGCCTTGTACTGGAGAGGAAATATCTGCGTAGAACTCAGGGTTCTGACGTAAGATAGCCGAAAGTAGGGTTGAGCCTGACCTTGGCAAACCAGAGATAAAGAAAAACTCTTTCATCCTTGATTGGCCTGTGGAATCCAGTTAACTGTAGCTTCGTCCCATTTATATGCAACATTGCCACCATTCATAATGGCATCTGCTGGTCTTGGTACTGGCGCACCCCAAGTCATTGTGTCTAAGTAACCAATCCAAGATGGATAAGGTCTACGGGCTTCATGTTCAGCAATTCTAGCTGCGGTGTATTCTGCCTCAGTCAATACTTGTAAAACACCAACAACAGTCGTGTCTGCATCGTCATCACAAGTGCCGTAATACTTGGGCGCTCTTAGGTATGTGCCATCAGACGATGTTTCTACAGGCCATGTAGAACTGTCATTCCATGCGTTTACAAAACCTTTAACAAAAGGCATTGATGGGCCTGTGCGCTGTGGTTCTACTGTGCAGAGTATTTTTGTAACTGCATCAACTTCGGTTATACAAATGTACATTGGAACACTCCTTTTAAAATTTAAACTGGTATTCTACGAACTGCTCTTACACGGAGTGTATTGCTCTTATAAAGATAAGTTGCCTGATAACCATTATTAAAGCGCATCATCAATGCTTTTGTAGCAGTGAGTTCTGTACTAGCCCAATACTGTAAAGCATCATACGCTTCTGCTCCAGTAGATGTTATAAAGTCAGCAGCAGACGTTTGAGCTGGCGTTCCAGATGTGTAGCTACTTGCTCTAGCAGGAACAGCATTTGGATTAATTCCTGATGATGTGCTATTTGTAGCAGTTGTTGGTTTTAAATTGTAGTAACAAACTTCCAGTTCATTTGTAGCTGGCATATACCAGTCTGTCTGACCACCTACACTCAATCCCTTACAGAAATATGCTGCTGGGTGTAAAACATTGTTCATGTTATTACTGTTGGTAGGCCCGTCAATATCAGAAGTTGTACCAGGTGTGCTAGTACCAGTATTACTCCACAACTTTTGATCTTGAGCTGAAGATTTAGGCCCAACAATTAAGTAATGCGTAGCAACACTACTAACACCAATTTGACCAGCATAAAAGCCACCGCCAAATGCTTGGCCAATTACTGTAGGAATGGCAGGGGCAAAAGTACCACCAACCACATTAAGCATAATCCCACTCATGCTAAATTCCCCGTTACTACAGCCCTTGTAGCAGTAATGAAAAGAATAGTAGCAACGCCTCTTGTGGTAATGCTAAAAGTACTGATGTCAGTGTCTGTGCCGCCCTTGTAAAAATCTGTTATAGCAGAGCAAGTGCAAGAAATAGTAGCTGATGTGTTGTTAAAAATACTAATGACATCTCCAGAAGCAAATACACTTGCTGGAACAACAATTGTGCCTGATGTACCTAGTTCAATAAACTTACCAACATCACCAGCCACAAGCGTGTAACTTGCCGTCTTGATACCCGACAATGGAATATTTTGATAGCCAACTTTGTTTGTGCCATCTACTGTGCAATTACTTAAAGTACCACTTGTTGGCGTACCAAGAATAGGAGTAACTAATGTAGGGCTAGTTGCAAATACATTAGCACCGCTACCAGTTTCATCTGTTAGTGCGGCAGCAAGATTTGCACTTGATGGAGTTGCTAAAAATGTAGCTACATTTGTACCCAAACCTGATACGCCTGTTGATATTGGTAGGCCAGTAGCATTTGTTAATGTTGCAGATGTTGGAGTGCCTAGAACTGGAGTAACAAGTGTTGGACTTGTTGACAATACATTATTTCCAGATCCTGTGCTTGTTCCAACGCCAGTACCACCCTTAGTTACTTTAAGTAATGGACCAGCATCAAACAAAGCATCTATAGAGTCTAGATCAGTATTGATCTTAGTACCCCATGAGTCTGTTGATGCGCCAACTTCTGGCTTTGTTAAGCCTAGGTTTGTGGTGGTTGTATCTGCCATTTTTTACCCCTAATAGTCTGAACTTTATACAGAAACTTTTGTCCATGTTTCGGACACATCGGCTTCTGTTTCCCATTTCTTTCTAGCATTAATCAAAACGCTAGAAGTATCAATAATTATCACTTGACCAGGCTGTATGCGGTTGTACTGAATACTTAAAACACTTGTTGCAACAATATCAACATTACCTACTGCATCCAATCCACCTGCTGCGGTCATTACAGATGTGTCAACGATTGCAACACCTGCACTCGAAATCTTTACCGCACCTACAGCTACTGTGCTAGTCGAGCTTATCTCAAACTGAGCATCTTTTATCTTGTCACCAGCAACAACTACAGTAGACGCAGAGGCAATAGCAAGCGCACCTAAGTACGCTCCAAAGGAGTAAGCTCCTCCACCATAATCGCCACGCCCGTAAGCAGCCATATTAGCTCAATGTAATAGTCAAGCTAGAAGCAGGAATACGGAAAATGTCGCCATCATTAATTGCTTTAGAGGTTGTCAAAGGAGCCCATGCAAGCAAAGTTCCACCAGTTGAAGCAGTAAAAATACCTGCCCAACCAATTGTTCCCCAATTACCACCAGAAGCAGCGGCAAACTCAATTGCTGCCGCATTTGTAAAAGTTGTTGCCGTACCGCTGCCAGAAATGGTTCCAGCAGATACACGGGCATAACCACTACCAGATACTTCTGTGCCACCACCAGTATCACTAGGGGCAGCAGTAAATAATCCTACAAACCATGCGGTAGGACGAGTGACAGCACCAGTATTAAACAAATACGTTAGTGCAAGATTTTCTGTGTAATCTGTAAATGATGACATTTTTTATCCCAAAGTACGGGCACGAACAAGTGGAGTTGAAGAAACAGAAGCCCTTTCATCTGCTACCTCAATGTCGCCCAAGGAGTTGACATACATCTGACTCCATACTGGTAGACGTTCATCGTCTTTCAAATATGGTGTAGCCTCTATTAGCGCACCATATAGGTACAAGTCTGGGGCATAAGCTAAAAGCCAGTTGCTTGTGTTTGAATCACTCAACGCAGGAATCTTAGCATAATATGTAAGTTCTGCGCTATATGTTGTATCTGGTGTAGGTATAAATTCTAACTGAGAACCAGTAATTGTGTAATATGCTGGCGTTCCAACAGTAGTATATCTAGTGGCCTTTAATTCATCCCCTTGAGCCTCAGTTACAAACTTAAGCCTTGTTATGGGATTTGTATTTAATTGGAACTCTTTGGCCTCAAGCCAATCAGCAGGGTAGGCAAAGAATGAAGTTTCAATCTGACCTTCAGCCCTAGTAACCATTTGTCTAACACGCAACTTGCGGTTAAATTTAGCTTCTGCAATAGTGATAAAGCTAGGAATAATAGCCGTCAGGTCATCCCGATTGAGATAATCCGCTATTGTTGCTTTAAGCCCTGCAAAAGTATTAAGTGCCATTTTCTACATCCCTACACATTAGTGTGTGTTCATGTTTGTATTCAAATGTGCCAATATGGTGGATCTGCTTTGAAAGATCCTGGTCAACATAAGTTTTATGCCCATTTTGGGCGGCTCTACGGCAAAACCATACATCTTCACCAATATAGTCTTCCGCAGCGGGAACCCAAGGGATAGCAAACCAAGGATATTCCATAGATTTGTAGACTTCGGATTTAACGAGCATTACACCCATTCCGCAGTAGTCTACTTCAACAAGTCCTGTTGAATCGTCCTCAGTATATACCCGATTGATAAAAGTTGCATCCATATCTGGGGTATTTTTTTTCACCGCAATCGGCTCGGTAGGGAATCTACGCTTGGCATAGTTTCCACAAACAATACCCGTATCGTGTTTTAACAAGCGAATGATGGAATCTTTTGGAAACCGCATATCGCTATCTAGCCACAGGGTATGGGTACACTCAGCCTCAATAGCATCCCTAGCCAAATCCTGACGTTGTGCTGACAACAAAGTGCCAGAACTAGTGTAGATCACTACTTTGTGATTTGTTGTACCTACAGTAAATCCAACTAATCTAGCCAAATCAAAGGCAAATCCAGAATTAACAAAGTCCCGTGTTGGGACTAATATCCCAATGGTCTTACTATCCATTAAACTTCTCCAGGTCTTGTGCGAAATGCACGATTATCAGGGTCATTGAGCCATCGTTTCATGTAGGCTTGATCTTCAAGCTTACCTTCAGCTTTCAGTTGATAATACAAAGCCATAGGGATGGATGCAACATGGTGCATATCGCCCTTCCAATTGGCCTTCTCATCAAATGAGTTAAATCTTGCTTGATTGTCTGCTACCACCTGAGTAGCATCAATAATTGTCTCAATAGTGGCTTCGTCTTTTTCGGCATCGTAATGCCACATCTTGCGAGTGCCAGTAACTGGATTAATATCAAATAGTTTGGTGTGCATAGATAAAAAAAGGGTGGGTTATTAGCCCACCCTTTTGTCTTCAGATTAGGTCTGAATTGTTGAGTTCAAGTCATAGACTGCGCCATGAGCTTTCTCATTCTTGATCTTCAAGCCCCACTCACACAAGAGCATACGCTTCTCGGCATCACCTGTCTTAGCCAGTTCAACTGTCTGGAAGGGACGCAGATAAGCAACTGATGCGTACTCAGGATCAAGCACAAAAACATCACGCTCACGTTGGAAGCGGTTAGCAACAATGCTCACATTACCAAAGTCGGAAACATAAATGTCTGCGGCTCCGATAATTGTAGAAGGCTTTGCACCAGTAGCGTTAAAACGCTGACCAGCAATGCCAGCCATCTTAGACAAGTTCTGCTTGTTAACAGGACCAGCCATAACGATAGATGGGTTGCCGCCTTCTGTCCACACCTTCTGAATTACGTCTTTCAGCAATGCTTCGCTAAATGAACGCAAGTTAGTTGTTGTGGCATCTGTACGAGCCGCATCAGGGATAGTAGTGTATGAAGGATCACCACCACCAGTACCTTCGTTAGTATTGGTCTTCAAGAAGGCCAACAAAGCGCCTGTTTTACGGGCAGAAGATGTAGAACCAGCAGCAGCGGCTTGGTTAGCCAACATTGTGGAACACATATCACGCTTAATTTCTGCAGATTTTTTGGCCATTTGATAGCTCAATTCAGAGCGACGACCTGCCTTGTCAACCGCTTCCAATGTACCAGCAATGATTACATCCTTACGGCTAATCTGGGTGTAGTTGCCCAAACGAACTGTAGCTGTAACTGCTGTGAAAGAGGTGATGTCATCGCCCTCGATCTGTGCATTAGTTGTGCTGGCAGCAGCCAGATCATCTGTTTGCCATTCAAAGAAAGTGTTGGTGACGTTCTCACGACCAACATTGCTCATGAATGGAGTCTCTTCTGGAGAGATCTGATAAATGACGTTTGAAAGATCTTCCCGTACACCCTTTGCGTCAAAGCGGGTGTAGGTGTTTGTAATAGCAGCCATGTTAATTCCTTAAATAAATTTCTCGAAAAGGGATGCGGCATCTCTGACGCTTCCAGTTTGTGCAAGACGCTTTTTTGCGTTATTTAAATCACTCGACTTAGAACTCACGCTACCTGCTGAACCAGGAGTGACCATCTTCGGGGCTTTTTTAATCTTTGCTTGGAATTCTGGACGCTTACTCATCATCTGGTCATACTTCCACGCTTTGTGAAGCGCAAGCAATGCCCGTGAATCTGTAATGCCGTTCAGTTCCTGCTCTGAAAAACCCAAATTCTGACCATACTCTAATAAAGCTTTACCCTCTGCCTTGGCTTTTTCAGGAGAACTCCATTCTGGAATTTTCTCTTTCAACCGAGACACCTCGGTAGCCATGACTTGTTGCAAAGTCTTTTGTAGTTCAGCTTGTTGCATTTGGTTAAGCCTTTGTTGCTCTGCTTGAACCGCATATTTCTGTTGTTGCCTACGCTGATGAGATGTCCATTGACGGGCATATTCAGTTGGGTCTTCAACTTCTAAACGATTCCAATCAGGCTCTGGAGGCTCAAACTCCTGCAATTTCTGCTGTAATTGTCCTAATATCTGAGAGTATTGTTCACGCTCTCCACGTACTTGCTGAAACTCAGACTCGACTAATTTGCGCTCTTCTGCTAGTTTCTGCGTTTTCCGTGTGTAGTCAGCTTCACGTTGATATCCTCGGATAAGTTCATCCTTGGGGACTTCGATTTCTTTGCCATCAACTTTGACAACAAACTTCTCATCCCTAGGAGCTTCTTCTTCGTACTCTTCGTCTTCGCCTTCTACTTCTTCGGAAGATTCCTCTGCTTCATCTTGCGTCTCCGCAGATTCCACTTCCTCAGACTCAGATTCGGGTTGCCCCTCCTCTGGTTGCGCCTCTGCACCAGTGTCAACACCCTCTTGGCTGTCTAGCATGGAAGCAAAGCTTTGCGCTGCTTGGTTTACTGTAATCGAACCGACTGCGTTTGCGTTATCGGACATATTTACCTCTTAGTTTAACAATCATTTGTTTGGGGGTCTTCCCCGTCTACGAACAAGGGCAACTTCTGCCATCTTGCCTGTATCCATAACAGAGCGTAGTTTTGCTCTCAAAATATCAACTGTCGTCAGAAGCAAGTAAGCTTGCTCTCTAACTGGTCCTTCCATTAACTTGGAAGAACGAATCTCACGATAACAGTCATCTTCTATTCGTTTAAGCATCTCATTAAGGAGTTCATCCTCAAGAAGTAACTTTGCTCTGTCTCCTCTTGCGAGGTTAATTTCTAGATCGTCCATTTACATCATTGGTTGTGGCTGTTGAGGGACTTGCGTCTGATTCATTGCAGCCTGTTGACGGATTAATTCTCGGTCTGTATTCATTGCGGCATTAATCTCCGCACTTTGAATTTGTACACCATATTTCAATTCTAGCTCATATCTACGCAAAATACCATCTTGTTCAACACGATCTCTTTCACGATCATCAGACATAATCATTTTCTGACGCTCTAAATCCAATTCAGCCGCTTTCTTTTCAATATCTGCTTGAATAGATTGAACCTGTACTTGAGCCAACATCTCCTCTGGAGTGAGCTTTGGCTCTGGAGGTGGTGGCAACTGGAAGTCAACAGGTAACTGGTTAAAGTAATTCTGTGAATCCTTAATACCAGCCAACTGTAATAATTTACTTAATGTATTGGTATATTGTGGTAAAGAAACAACAGGATTATTAACGCCAGTTTCTTTGAGAATCATTTCCTGACGCATTGCTACTTGATTCAAGATATTAATTCTGTCTTCAAGAGTGCCATCGCCAACGCCAACATTAACAATCACATCCATATTGGCATCCCAAGAACGGGGGTCAATAGGCACGAATGTATTACGCAAACGAATCATTCTCTCTTTATCTTGATTCTCAATAACGAGTTTCAAAATACCAGTAAACAATTTACGTAAACCAGTTTCAGCAAAGGTTCTGGCAATCATCTCAATGTGCTGATGTGCAGCATTAACAGTCGCAGATACTGCAGCCTTGGTAGTACTTTGCAATGCGTCTGCATCTAGGCCAGAGGCGGCCTTGGAAATGCCTGTACGGGTCTGTTTAATGTCATCCAAGTAATCAAGCATTGGGAATGCTGCCTGACCAACAAAAGGAGTTGTAAATGGCTGAACCATGCCTGGCGCTCTCATGCGAATAACAGCACCAACTTCTGTATTCAACACATCATCCATGTTGGCCTGACCTTCAACAATCGCTGTGCGAGGGTTGATAGCTTGAGCCAAAGAGTCTAGGATGCCACGTTGTATACTTGATTTGATGCGCTGAATGTCCATGACCACATCAGCAGGACACATACCAAAAAAGGTATGGGGTTCTGGATCAGGACAGAATTCGGCAAACTGTCGTTCAGCAACGATCTCATTACGCATCACTTTATTGCCAGTACCGACTGTGCAAATCCTACGCATTTCAGCAATGCCATCGCCATCAAAGTCTACCTTTAAGTAGCCTTCAATGTAGAGAACACTCTTGCTTGATGGATCGCCATTGTTTGCGGTACTGATAATGGCAAACGGGTTTCGTGCTGTGTACTCTTCGTTGTTGTCAAAGTCATTACCATTACCCGCAACTTCAACCATTTCATCGTAGTCATAGCCCATTGCGACTAGATCGGAAACAGTCTTCATTGTGCGGTGGCCTACAAAAGTGGCCTCATCAATGGACTTTGCTCTGCGGTCAATTAGGAACTCTTCTGGGGGTAGAGCCTCAATCTTCACCTTGCCAGATTTAATTCTGCGCTTGATCTCCACATCGTACATCATGGGAGGTGGAGTCATAATTCCTTGTGCAAGATTCTGCTCTGCCATGCCAGGAATAGGATACTCACGTACCGCAGAAATCTCAATGTCTGGGTCTTGAGTCAGGAACATCATTGTCTGTTCATCAAGCATAGAGAAAGACTCTGCCTTGACTTCTACAGACTCATCCCACCAGTACTTAACGATACCTACTTTGCGTACCAAAGCATCTTTAAATGCTGAGTGCAAAATCTTAAAGCCTGGGTTATCACGCTTGAAAATAAAGTCAACATAGTCTGTAGCTTGTTCGGCAGAAGCAATGTCTTCTGGTCCTTGTGGAGCGAACTCCACCACACGCTCTGGACCAAAGAAAATACGCATTAAGCTTGGCAAAATGCCTTGCACAGTATCACGCACATCCATTGACACCACTTGTGAGCGACCATCCTCTTCGTTACCAAAAGGTAGGCCATAGTAATATTCAGTAGCCAATGCACGATTGCCACCAATGTCATCATCTATGAAAGAAATAGCGTCATAAATTTCAGCAGAGATAACGCCTTGTAGTTGTTCTTCAGACATAACCTCATCTTCTTGCATTTCGCCTTGCAAGGTTTCAGCCATCAACATTGGGTTTTCTTTATTCATATATTTCCTTATCGTGAGCCGATATAAGGGAGGATGCCAGATCCAGTATTCTGTAATAGGGAAGGAATGCCGCCAACATAATTTGATGCCATACCGCCACCATAACCACCCATTTGGGGTGTCATTAATGATTTCTCATCTTCCTTTGGATTAAAGGAATATTTAAATGCTGATTTAGCCATGTCACCCATTGACGTATTTGGGTTAGTCATGGTGTTATAAAAATCCATAGTGGGAGCCATTTGCTGACCCAACTGATTTTGTGCAAAGCCACCAAGGGTATCACCAAAAGACATTGGAGCCGCACCACCACCTATAACGGCTTCTGAGCCACCAACTGCCGCTGGCATTAACGACTCTAAAAATGATGCTAATAAGGCTTCCATTTAATCTTCCTCATCTTTTATGTTGTATTCTGTCTTAGCCATCATCAACATATTCTGTTGATTCTTGGTCATCTTTTTGGTGATAGGACCACCAGATAGCCACGCTGAACAAGTGCGCTCACCTGCACACTTAAAGTCAAACAGTTCGCAATAACCAAGATTAGCAGCGCCCTGTACGTCTTTGGCATAGCCATCAGTCTCTTCATCAATACCTTTTAGGATGCAATCTAGCATCTCAGGTGTTTGGATAAAGGCAGCGCAGTTACCGCAACGCATCTCTTGAACTTCATCAATAGATACTGTCCACATATCAGCAAGGTTCTGCCAGTACTCTTCGTTGTCTTCTTCTGGGTTGGCAGGGCCATAGTCAACATTCTTGATCGCCCAATTACGATTCTTTAGGTTGAACTTAATGTCATAGGTAG
>Ga0214917_10001008_pt1 | contig 36950 bp, 33 predicted proteins | sample LL_1208_BB_MetaG_FD_177983 | JGI IMG/M metagenome (GOLD analysis project Ga0214917, IMG submission 177983) | Freshwater microbial communities from Lake Lanier, Atlanta, Georgia, United States - LL_1208_BB | ecosystem: Environmental > Aquatic > Freshwater > Lake | place: USA: Georgia | collected... | reverse complement strand
CGGGTCACGATGTCGCGCGGCTTCAGGTCTTTCTTGACCGCCTCAACCAAGATCGCAGCGGCCTGCTTGACGTTCGCCACCACCTCGTCTTCCACGTTAGCCATGGTCGACGAGTACGGCAAACTCATGCCGAGCGCCTCGAACGATGAGCTCATGGTGTTGGCGGTGTACATGCCACCGCACGAGCCGCTGCCAGGTATTGCCCGACGCTCGATCTGGCAGAAGTCTTCCTCGCTCATCTTGCCGGCGGAGAACTGACCCACTGCCTCGAACACACTGACGATGTTGAGGTCTTGGCCCTTGTACTTGCCCGGGAGGATGGTGCCGCCGTAGACATAGAGCGCGGGTACGTTGGCGCGCAGCATGCCCATCATGCCGCCGGGCATGTTCTTGTCGCAGCCACCGATGACGATGACGCCGTCCATCCACTGGCCGCCCACGCAGGTCTCGACGCAATCGGCGATCACTTCGCGACTGACCAGCGAGTACTTCATGCCCTCGGTTCCCATCGCCATGCCGTCGGAAATGGTCGGCGTGCCGAAGATCTGCGGATTGGCGCCGGCCGCCTTGAGCCCCTCCACCGCCGCATCGGCTAGCCGTTGCAGGCCGGAGTTGCATGGTGTGATGGTGCTGTGGCCGTTAGCAACGCCGATCATCGGCTTGCCGAAGTCGGTCTCGGTGTAGCCCATGCCGTAGTACATGGAACGATTGGGCGCGCGAGCGACGCCTTCAGTGATGTTCTTGGAGCGGCGATTGGCTGCGGACATGGCTTTGAAGTATGAATAAAGGAACAGCGAGACTATAGCGGAGGCGCAGGCTGCAGCGACTTAGCCGTTACACAACCCCGACTGTCGCGACCTAGGTGCCGCAGAACGTGCGGTACGGCGCGACGTCGTTCGGTGCCGGCCGCGCGAGGTCGTCCATACCCGGCTGCTCGTCATACGGCGTCGCGAGCACACGTTGAAGCCTCTCAAAAGGCGCGAAGTCGCCCTCGATCGCGGCGGCGATCATCGCCTCCACCGCCTGATTGCGCGGGATGTAGGCCGGGTTGAGGCGGCGCATGGCCGCGCCGATGGCAGGGCCGCCGCCTTCGACGGGCCGCACCCGCCCCCGCCACCGCGCCAGCCACGCTGACGGCGCCTCGCGGTCGACGAACACATCACGCAACGGCACCTCGTCACCCTCAGCTGCCGCACACAGGCTGCGGTGCGCCTGCGTCCAGTCAATGCGGTGGGTTTGCAGCAGCCCCAGCCAGTCGACCATCAGGCCGGCATCGGCCTCATCGGCCGCGCTCGCTGGGGGCGCGTCCAGTGTCCACAATCCGAGCTTGGCCCCCAACCGCATCTGCCACTCCCGGCCAAATGCACCTTGAAACTGGTTGACCACCGCCGTGGCTTGCTCGACCGCACGTGGCTGGTCCGCGCCAATCAGCGGCAGTAGCGCCTCAGCCAGCCGCGCCAGGTTCCACTGCGCAATCGGTGCCTGGTTGGCGTAGGCGTAACGGCCCCGTCGGTCGATGCTGCTGAACACGGTGGCCGGGTCGTAGCCCTCCATGAAGGCGCAAGGACCGTAGTCGATGGTCTCGCCGGCGATGCTGCAGTTGTCGGTGTTCATCACGCCGTGCACAAAGCCGACCGCCATCCACTGCGCCACCAGCGCCGCCTGCCGCTCGCCGACCGCCTGCAGCAGCGCCAGCGCCGGCGTGTCGGACTCGGCCAGATGTGGGTAGTGACGCTCGATGACGTACGCCAGCAGTGTGCGCAGCGACGCCTCGTCCTCGCGCACGGCTAAGAACTCGAAGGTGCCGACGCGGATGTGGCTGCTCGCCACCCGCGTGATCACCGCGCCGGGCAGCACCTCCTCGCGGAACACCGGCTCGCCGGTGAGCACCGCCGCCAGCGCGCGGGTGGTCGGGATGCCGAGCGTGTGCATCGCCTCGCTGACCAGATACTCGCGCAGCACCGGCCCGAGCGCGGCGCGGCCGTCGCCGCCGCGCGAGAACGGCGTGCGCCCGGCGCCCTTGAGCTGCACGTCACGCCGCTCGCCGTCGCTGCCGATCACCTCGCCAAGCAGCACCGCGCGGCCATCGCCCAGCTGCGGCACGAAGTTGCCGAACTGGTGGCCGGCATAAGCAGTCGCCACCGGCAAGGCTCCGGGGATGCTGCGGTTGCCACTGAACCAGTCGGCGGCATGGGCGCGCAACAGGGGCGGGTCGTCGCCGAGCAGCACTGCGAGGTCGTCATTGAATGCCAGCAGGCGCGGTTCGCGAACCGGGGTCGGGTGCTGGCGCGCAACAAAGGGCTCGCCGAGCGAAGCGTAGCTGTTGTCGAAACGCAGACCGCTCAATCAGCCCGGCCGACGGTCTTGTTGAAGAACACCGCCCGCTCGACCGCCGTCACCCAGACCATGCCCAGCCCCGGAGAGCCAGACGTCGCCTCGGCGACGATGCGGTCGACGATGGCGTCGGCGAGATCGTCATCGCAGACAATCTGAATCAGCACCTTATCGCTGTAGTCCTTGAGCACCTGACGGATGCTACCGGAGCCGCCCGGGCCATAGCGCTCCACCTTCGATACGACCATTCCGGGGAAGTCAGGTATCTCACGCAAGGCTTCGTTGATGCGGTCAAGCTTGTTGGGCCGCACCACGGCCTTGATCTCTTTTAGGGCTTTCATCTCGTGCATTGCAAACTCCCGTTCGGCCAGAACGCAGTCCTGCAGATGTGGGGATTGACCTCGGCCCAGCGGACCAAGGTTTGGCCTCGCTCACTCGCTCGCCTCGTACGCATCAGGCCCTCGACTCGGACTCATCGAACCAGCGGTAAATTGCCGGCACCACCACGAGCGTTAGCAAGGTGGAGGTGATCAGCCCGCCAATCACCACGACCGCCAAGGGCCGCTGGACCTCAGAGCCGGGACCCGTGGCGAAGAGGAACGGCAAAAGGCCCAACAAGGCGACAGTGGCGGTCATCATCACCGGGCGGAAGCGCATCTTGGCGCCTTCCACCACCGCCTGCTCGACCGGCATGCCATCTTGACGCAAACCGCGAATGTAGCTCACCAGCACCACGCCATTGAGCACGGCGATGCCCCACAGCGCAATGAATCCGACCGACGCCGGCACCGAAAGATACTCGCCGGACAGCGCCAATCCCAGCACTCCGCCAATCGAAGCGAATGGCAGCACCAGAATGATCAACGTGGCGTAGCGTACTGAGCCGAATAGCAGGAACAGCAGGAAGAAGATTGCGGCGATGGTGATCGGCACGATGACCGCCAAATGGCCCAGAGCGCGCTGCATATTCTGGAACTGGCCGCCCCATTCGAGGTAAGAACCCTCGGGCAGGATCACCTCGGCATCCACCTTGCGCTGCAGCTCTGCAACAAAGCCACCAAGGTCGCGGCCGGAAACATTCACCCCGACAACCACACGGCGCTTCGCCAGTTCGCGACTGATTTGCGCTGGACCTTCACGCACCTCGATCTTGGCCACCGAGCCCAAAGGCACCAGGGCACCGCCCGGGGTGTTGATCAATATGTCGCCGATGACATTAGCGTCGTCGCGAAACGCCTCGGGGAGACGAACCGTCGCGTCAAAGCGGCGCTGGCCTTCGTAGACCTGCGTCGCGACTTTGCCACCCAGCGCGATTTCGACCAGCTGATTGACATCCGCCACATTCAAGCCGTACCGAGCGATTGCAGCACGGTCAATCTCGATGTTGAGGTACTGCTGGCCACTCACGCGCTCGATGCGCAAATCCCGGGCACCGGCAGTGCCCGCGGCGATCCTGCCGATCTCGTTGGCCGTGTGCAAAAGCTTGTCCAGGTCGTCCCCGAACACTTTGATCGCAACGTCAGAACGCACACCGGTCACCAGTTCAGCCACGCGCGCGGCGATTGGCTGCGCCATGGCGATACCCACACCCGGCAGTTGCGCAAGCTTGTCGCGAATCGCATTCGAGATGGTCTCCTGTGTCCAGCCGTCCGGCCACTGGTCGCGCGGCAGCAGGCTGACAATGGGCGCCCCCTCATTTTGCGACTGCGGATCCGCCGGCGACTCGCCGCGGCCAACGGCCGAAACGACGCCTTTAACGCCCGGCACTTCGCGCACCAGTTTGAGCGCCTCTCGCTCCATTTTCATCGATTCGTCCAAAGAGATATTGGGGACGCGGGTCACCCCTGGGACAATCGACCCCTCCTTCATCTCTGGAATGAACGCGGTACCCAGCAGTGGCAGTATCGCCAGTGAGGTGGCAAACGCCAGCAAGGCCATGAGAAATGTCTTGCGGCTGTTGAGCACGGCCCAATTCAACATCGGCAGCCAGGGCGTCTTGAGCCATCGGATCAGACGGGTGTCTTCCTCGCTGCCGCCTTTGAGCAAGTAGGACGACAACACCGGCGTCAGCGTCAGCGACAACAGCAGCGAAACGCCTAGCGCTATGGCAATCGTGTAGGCCAGCGGGGCAAACATCTTGCCTTCCATGCCGTGCAGAGTCATCAGCGGCAGAAACACCAGAATGATGATGCCGACGCCGAAAATGACAGGCGTAGCAACCTCCTTGACCGCATCAAAGATCACCCGGATTTTTCGTTCGCCCTCTACGGCATGGTGCGAGAGCCGGGCGAACGCGTTCTCCACCACCACCACCGAGCCATCCACCATCAGGCCGATTGCGATGGCCAGCCCACCAAGACTCATCAGATTCGCCGAAATGCCCAGTTGATTCATCGCCATAAAGGTCAGCAGCGGCGTCAACACCAGGGTAGCGATCACCACCAGACTGGAGCGCACATCACCCAGGAACAGAAACAGCACCACCACCACGAACAACACGCCCTCAGCCAGCACCTTGACGACCGTCGCCAAGGCGGCGTCGACCAATTCCGAGCGGTCGTAATAGGGCACGATTTGGAGACCACCGGGCAGCATGCCCTTGGCGTTGATCTCGTCGACCCGCGCCTTGATGCGCCCCACAATCTGCTTGGCATTGCCACCCGCCAACATCATCACCACGCCACCCACCGATTCGGTGACGCCGTCTTTCAGGAGCCCGCCAACACGCACGGCAGCGCCCTCTTCCACCACCGCAACGTCGCGTAAGTAAACCGGCGTGCCGCCTTCGGTCTTGACCACGATGTTGCGGAAATCGTCGATGGAGCGCACCAGGCCGATGCTGCGGATGAGGTATTGCTCTGCGTGCTGGTTAAGCACCCCGCCACCAGCGTTGGCGTTGTTATCGGCGACTGACTGGAATACCTGGTTCAGGCTGAGGTTGTAGTGACGCAAGCGGTCGGGATTGACCCGGACCTGGTATTGCTTAACGAAGCCACCCTGCGAGTTGATCTCGGCCACGCCAGGGATCGAACGCAACAAGGGGCGCACCACCCAATCCTGCGCGATCCGCCGCTGCACCAGCTCCTCACGGGTCAACTCGCGGGTGCCATCGCCGGGTTTGTCGAGCGTGTACTGAAAGACCTCGCCCAAGCCCGTCGACACCGGCCCCAACACAGGGACTACGCCCTCGGGCATGCGACCGCGCACCTCGATCAGACGTTCCATCACCAGCTGGCGGGCAAAGTACACGTCTGTGGCGTCGCTAAAAACCAAGGTAATCAGCGACAGGCCCGGCTTATTGAGCGAACGCATCTCGGTCATCGCCGGCAGGCCCGTCATCGCGATCTCGAGCGGAACCGTGATCAGGCGTTCGATTTCTTCAGGCGAGCGCCCGGGTGCCTCGGTCGCAATCTGCACCTGCACATTGGTGACGTCGGGAAAGGCATCGACCGACAATTTGCGCGCGGCATCTACGCCGAACGCGAGCAGGATCACGCTGATAACAACCAAGACCAAGCGCTGTTCCAGCGCCGCACGGATCAGGGATTGGATCATGCTGCTATTGCGCCACGCGCTTGCGTTCGTTGTTCAGATGAAACGCGCCATCCATGACCACGCGGGCCCCTGCCTCCAAGCCCTCCACCACCGGGCGCAACTCATCGCCGCGCGCGGTACGCCCCGGGTGCCCCAGCACCACCGGAGTCAGCCTGTAGGTCCCCGCGGTGGTCTCGACAAACACGTGATCAAGGTTGTTTTCACGCACCACGGCAGAAGCCGGCAGTGCCAGGCGTGGGATGGCCTCGCCAGCAATCTCCACCGTCGCCAACATCGCGGGTTTCAGCAGACGCTTCGCGTTCTCCAATTCAGTCCGCACCAAGATGGTCCGTGTCTCGGGGTTCACCGTCGGCGACACATAGGTGATGCGGGCGTCGCGCCGTTCACCCAATGCCGGGATATCGATGTTGATCTGCTGACCGAGGGCTAGGCCTCGGGCCTCCTGCTCTGGCACCTCAGCCACCACCCGCACCTGCGACAGGTCGGCAATCACGTACAGAATGTCGGCCGGCTGAACCACTTGGCCCACCGAGACTTTGCGCTCAACCACCGTTCCGTTCTGGGTGGACAGAAGCGGCTTTACCGAACTGATCGCACCAGACGACTCGATCTTGCTCAGCGACGCATCAGCCATGCCGAGCATCCGCAACTGGTCGGCAGCGGCGCGTTTCTCGGCCTCAGCAACCTCCAACTCGTTCTGACGCCGCTGCAGTTCTGCGCTGCCAATCACGTCGGCAGCCAGTAGTGCGCGTGCACGCTCGACGCTGCGGGTAAGCAACTGCGTCTGCGCATGGGCTTTCAGATAGGTCAGCTGGACGGCGCTGAGGTCGGCGCTGCTGAGGCTCGCCAATTTCGCCCCTGTCTTGACGTCTTGGCCAAGCCAGGCGTTGAGCTCGGTGACGCGGCCGGGCACTGTGGTGCCAATCCGACTGACCCGCTTCTCGTCAAAATCGACGCGCCCAGCGACGCGGAACACCTGCTGAACCGGTTCCGGCTTCACCACCTGGACGCTTAGCAAACCCGACACCGCCGAGCTGGCCGTGACCATCATCGGGTCGGGCTTGGCTGCAACCGGCGGCGCGGTTTCCGGCGATGGTCCGCAGGCGGCCAGTGCCGCAGCAAAGCCGATCGCGACAACACGAGGGCCGGCCCACCTCAACACAACAGACGAAATCATGGGCATGTGAGCAATCCGAACAGACAAGGGCTGAAAAGAAGTTAGGGCGCGTCCGAGCGCAGCAAATCGCCCTGCAAGCGCTCAACCTCAATGCGCGCCGCTTCGAGCTCGAAGCGGGCCGCGATGAGGTCGTTTCGCGCCGCGCGGAACACCCGTCGCGCATCGAGAAAATCGAGGATGCCGCGTTCGCCGAAGCGGTAGGCGGCTTCAGCCACTTTCAGCGCGGCTTCCGCTTCACGCAGAATGCCGTTCTCAAGCGAAGCCACCAGATTTCGCGCAATGCCATATTGGCCCCACGCCGACTCGATGGATTGCGCCAGAACGAACTGGCTGTGCTCCAATTGGCTGCGGCCGCGGGTCACTTGCGCTTCAGCTTCCGCGACGGGCCCCGCGCGACGGTCCCAGAGCGGGATTGTCAGCACCACCCCAACACGATTGTTTTCGAGATCGGGGTCGCGCTCCTGAACAGCGCGTACCGCCACCTCCGGCATCCGCCGCGCCTTTTCCAGCTCCACCAAACGTTGGGCGCGCGCGACGTCCGCACGCAGAACCGCCAACTCGCTACTGCGATCGAGCAAGCGCTGGCGCAGGCTCTCAACCGGCGGCAAAGCCACCGGTTCCGACCAGTCGCCGACCACCTCGAACTGGGCTGGCAGCTCTGCGGAGACCAGCGAGCGTATCGCCACCTTGGCCTGCTCGACCCGCAATTCGGCGCTGCGAGCGGCCGTCTGCGCCGACAGCCGTTCAGCCTCAGCCTTGATCAGCTCATAGCGCGGTGCCTCGCCAACCTCGACCCGCACCCGAACCTTGTCACCGATCGACTCGGCCAGAGCGAGATCTTCGCGGGCAGCTGCCACTTCTTCCTGACGCCGCAAGAGGTCGTAGAACGCGGTCGCCAAGCGCGCCAGCACAGTGTTCTGCGACACCCGCAGCCCAGACTCGGCGCTGCTCACGGCCGATTGCGCGGCGGCGATGCGAGCCTCGCGTTGCCAAGGGTTGTCGATGCGCTGGGTGAGCGTATAGGTGTGAGACGCGCCGGCGGCGCCCCCAGCGAGCCTGGGTGCCGCATGACCGAAACCGAACTCGGTTTCGGGGTTTGGGTACGCGCTGGCCGTCAACACACCCGCACGGGAGGCATCGACACCGCTCAGGGCCGCCGTCAACGAGCGATTGGAGGCCAAGGCCAGGCGCTTGAGTTCATCAAGCGAAAACTTATCTTGCGCAGACCACCCGATAGCTGACCAAAGCGCCAGAACAAAGCCTAGTCCAACGCTCACCTGCGCGGCTCTGCGCATCGGAATACCTCAAGTAACTATCTGTGTTTGTTTGGTCGGCCGGAAGTCAGACAAGTTCCAAACCGAGACTTATTTAATTGCTAGGCTGACGCCGCACCGGTCGCTGGCGGCGGGCCTCAAAGTACTTAAGCGCGACAAATGTGCCCCAGCCGATAGCACCTGTGGCCAAGAAAAATGCTCCGTAAGACACCGGCCAGGGAATGCCTTCGGTCATCATCGAATACTCGGACATGCCGCCGATGCCGGCGAGCATATTGAGCGGCATAAACACCACGCTAAACACGGTGAGCTGGTTGACTCGCTTATTCTGGTTGATGTTGATGAAACCGATGGTCGCATCCATCAGGAAGTTGATCTTGTCGAACAAAAACGCGGTGTGACTGTTGAGAGACTCGATGTTGCGCACCGTCTGGTTGCACGACTGCACCTGATCGGTCTTGAGCAGGCGAGCGCGCATCAGGAAGTTCAGCGCCCGCTGGGTGTCGAGGATGTTGCCGCGGATGCGGCCGTTCTGGTCTTCCTCCTCGGCGATGCTGGCGAGAATACTGGCCGCTTGGCTGTCAGTCATCGCCTCGCTCAGCACAGTATGGCCGACATCGCCCAGCGTCGTGTAGATGCCCTCCAGCGAATCGGCCGAATACTCCACGTCCGCCGCGTACAGGTCGAGCAACACGTCGATGCTGTCCGTCACATACCCCGGCTGCGTCAACGCGCGCCGGCGCTGCAAACGGAACACCGGCAGCTCTTCGTCACGCACTGAGAACAGGATGCCACCATGCAGAATGAATGACACCGGCACGCTGCGCGAGTCACCTGCGCGCTCACGCAGGAAATTCGAGTGCAGGTGGATGTCTTCGTTGTCGCCGATGTAAAACCGCGAACTCAGCTCGAGATCAGTGGCCTCCAGAGGATCGGGCAGCTCGACGTCGAAGTGCGAGCCAATGAATGCGCGCTCTGAACGACTGGTGTTGATCAGGTCGACCCACACCGGTTTGACGCCGTCGAGGTCCTTGCGACCCGTCACCGGGACCTGCCGCAAACGCCCACCATCCACCAATTCGAACACGCTGACCTTGGCGCCCTCGAATTGCGGCTCGCGGCCGGCTGCCAAGGCCTCGCGGCGCTCGCCCGAGATCTCCCACAACACGTCGTTCTCGCGTTCACGCGGAATGGTCCGCCACAGCTGCATCGCCTGCTCCAGCGGCAACTCGTCCAGCACCTCGCCCAGATCGGCCGCGCTGTGGCGCGCGATGAGATTGGCCAGCTCCGCCGCGTGCTGTTTTTGCAACAGAATCTCCACCACCTCGCGACGGCTCATCTGCTGGTTGTGCACGACACCGTCCTGCAATTTGTGCTTTTCGAGGATGTCCATGAATTGCTCGGTCGACATTGGAGGCTGTGTGCGTGTGGAGGCCAGCACCACCGGGAGCGGCAGCTGAGTTTAAAACATGTAGCGGGCCAAAGGCGGGAGCCGGACCGCCTGCGCCCGCGTCATGAGGCCGTCATGTTTCAGTCATTAAGATGCGATGTGCAGTGCTTAGTGTGTTTCGGCTAATCACGTGCACACACCGCCCCGCCCATATTTCAAGGGAAATTGAAGCATGAATCTTCCTGTGCCAACCCTCAACATCGCCGAGGACGCTTATCGCTTCCGCGGCGAACTCGACCGACGCGACATCATCTCGTCGTACAGCGGTCCGCTGACTGACGACATTCTGTCGAGTCTTGGCAATTCGCTGCGCACCAAGATGGAATTCGACGAGACCGACCGCAAGATCAGCCGCGGTGTTTTCTCGGCACTGGTCGAGCAAGCGCAAAACATCATGCGCTACTCGGCCGAAACTCAGGCCCCGCCGTCCGGCCGCGACCTCGAAGGCAAATCGCTTGAAGACGCCTCGCTGCGCTTCGGCATGGTCCTGATCGGTCGCACGGAAAACGGCACCTGGTACGTCAGCTGCTCCAACGTCATCAACAACGACGTCGTAGCTAGGCTTAGCCAGTCGATCTCATCGCTGCAGGGTCTGGACCGCAAGGAACTCGGCGCGATGATGAAAGAACAGCTGCGTGACGGCCCGCCGGAAGGCTCAAAAGGCGCCGGCGTCGGCTGGATCACAATTGCCCGCGAGGCAACAGGCGGTTTCGAGTTCGACTTCTTCCCGATTATGGGAACGGACAAAAGCTACTTCACGTTCAAAGCCTATTTCGAGTGACGACCATGAGCAAACTTTTCATTGGCGCCGGCGTGCGCACCCCGCAGATCACCTTCTCGTTCGAAGACGGCGTGTTCTCGCTCGAAGGCGAGTCCTACCCGGAAGATGTTCGTGCCTTTTATGACGATCCCATGGCGCAGTTCTACACTTGGCTCGAAAGCACCTCGGCACCGCTCCGGTTCGAGTTCAAGCTGGTGTATTTCAACAGCTCGACCGCCAAAGTTATCATGGACCTGATGGAGCGTCTTGAAGAAGCCGCTGGCAATGGCCGTGAGTGTCTGATCCAGTGGCACTACGCCGAGGACGACGACAACATCAAGGAACTCGGCGAAGAATTTGCTGAAGACCTGGTCTCGGCGAAGTTCGAACTGGTCGAAGTGAACTAAGACCATGAGCCTTCATATCCCTGCTCGCTCGTTGATGTCGCCGACCGAAACCGTCAAGGTCACCGCTCGTTGCGACACCATCATCCCTCGCATCCGTGAAGACAGCAGCCTCAAGCTGGTCGTAGTGGTCGACGAAAACAACCTGCCGGTAGGGATTCTTGAGCGCATCGAGATCCTGACGGCGATGGCCAACCCGCTGGCTTACGCGGTGTTCCAGAACCGGCCGGTCTCGAGCCTGATGGACGAGGAATTCTTCACCTTCCCGGCCGACGGCGACATGGCCGACCTCAGCGCTGTTATCAACGAGAGTGCCGAGAGTATCCACACCGGCGGTCTGGTGTTGCTGGACGACAACCGCTGTGCAGGCGTGCTGCTTTACTCCGACTTCCTCGGCTACATGGTGCGCCAAGATGCCGAACGCGCCGCGGAACTCGCCGAGGCGCACGAGGTGGTGATGGATTCGGTGAATTACGCCAGCCGCATCCAACAAGGCTTGCTGGGTAATCGCGATAAGATGCGTGCCTCGTTCACCGACGTCGGCATCGTCTGGGAACCGCGAGATGTGGTGGGCGGCGACATCTTCTGGCAGTCGCCCAAGCGCGCCGACGGGATGTTCTGGGTGGCGTTGGTCGACTGCACCGGCCACGGCGTGCCCGGCGCGATGGTGTCGATGCTGGTCGCATCTGCACTCAATCGCTTGTGGGAGACCCACAACGACCTGAATCCGGGCGAGGTGCTGGGCAAGTTGGGCGACTTGGTGCGCCAAGCCCTCAACCAAGACTCGGAAGACGCAAAATCGAATGACGGCTTCGATTCGGCGATCGTGCGCATCGAACCGGCGTCCGGAGTGGTCAACTACGCCGGCGCGCGCATCGGCTTGTTCGTGGTCCCGCGTGAACATGAACCGGTGCTCCGCATCAACGGCTTCAAGATGGCGCTGGGTTACAAGGGCACTGAGCCGCACGCCCCGCTGCCCAACACCGAACTGAAGATTCACGACGTGGCCGCCATGGTCATGGCCACTGATGGGGTGTTCGACCAACCGGGCGGTGCCAACGGTCGGGCCTTCGGACCGACTCGACTGGCCGATTTCTTGGCCGCGCATCGGAATGACTCGGCCAGCGAACTGGCTCGCAAGCTGCAATCGGAAATGACCCATTGGCGTGGCGATCAATCCCGCCGCGACGACCTGAGCGCCCTGGTGCTCGGCTTCTGAACTCGGAGGACACTCGCTGGTAAGGCTTATCGGCGAGACTGATACGGCAATCCGAAAATCCAATCGCTGCGGAGCGCTTGCAAACCTTCTCCCAGTAGCTCGATTGAACTAATTTGGAACCGTTGCTTGATTCCTCCTCCTTCAGCAACTTTGCGCGGCCCCTCGGGGCCGCTTTTTTTTGCACTCTCACCCAGCGCTCACATGAGCGGCCGCCGATAACCGCCACCCACTCCAACGGGCGACAGCACCACTTGCCACAACTGGTTGCTACGGGCGCGAAAACTACCGGCACAGGCCAGCAGGTAATAGCGCCAAATGCGATGGAAGCGGTCGCCGTAGCGCTCGCGAAACTGCGGCCAGGTGGCCTCGAACCGCTGGTGCCAGGCCATCAGCGTGCGGTCGTAATCGGCGCCAAAGTTGTGCACATCCTCGACCACGAACAGGCCCTCGCAGGCATCGGTGATCTCGCTGAGCGCCGGCAACTCGCCGTTCGGGAAAATGTTGCGTTCCATCCAAGGGTCGATGCTGCGGCCACGATCGTTTTTCCCGATGGTGTGCAACAGCAATAGACCGTCGTCGTGCAGCAGCGCCCGCATGGTCTCGAAAAAACGTCGGTAATTGGCGTGCCCGACGTGCTCAAACATCCCGACCGAGGCAATGCGGTCGAACCGACGCTCAGGCTGGTCTTCGAAGCAGCGATAGTCGGACAGCACGAACTCCACCGGCAGGCCCTTGCACCGCTGCTCCCCCCACGCCGCTTGTTGCCGCGAATTGGTGAGCCCAGTGCACTCGACACCATGGTGCTCGGCGGCCCAGCGCATCAGCCCGCCCCAGCCGCACCCAACGTCGAGCAGACGCATGCCGGGCTTGAGACCGAGCTTGGCGCAGACCAACTCGAGCTTGGCCTCTTGCGCAGCCTCAAGAGTGCTGGCTTGCGCCCAGTATCCGCAACTGTAGACCATGTAGGGATCGAGCATCGCGGAAAAGAACTCGTTGCCAAGATCGTAGTGTTGACGAGCCACCGTCCACGCGCGCGCCAAAGACTGCCGGTTGAACAGACGCGACTCGATGGCCAGCAGCAAGGCTTCCGGGTTCTTGACCTGGCGCTGCAGATCGGCGCGCAAGACGCGGTCGACGAACGCGTCCACCGCTGCGCAGTCCCACCAGCCATCGGCATAGGACTCGCCCAGACCCAAGCTGCCATGCCCGAGAATCCGCTGAGCGGTTTCCGGATCGTGGATCTGGATGTCCCACGGTCGATTCCCACCGACCTCAACATCGGCCGCAGCCAACAACTGGCGCAGGCGCTCAAGGCGGCTGTCGCCGCCATTGACCGGTTTTAGCGTTTCGGGTCTGACACGAACTTCCATGATCCTCTCCGTCGAAGCGGGCCATCGGCCCGGAGAGAATCACTCTACTCAGCGCGGCGGCGTCCGCTTTGACGCCGGACAAGGGCTACTCGATGCGCACAGCAAGCGCACGGCTCAAGGCCACCAGCGCCGAGAAGCGCCCGAGACGCGCGATGTCGATGGCAGTTTCGGCGGTGTAGACGGTGCGTTGGGCATCCAGCACCGTCGAATAGTCCTCAGCGCCGGCCGCGAAGCGCAACTCGGCAAGTGCAAGGGCCTCGGCGGCTGCGGCGGCGGCTTCGCGCTGCGCCTGCTCCTGCTGGCTGGCGCTGTCGAGGTTGGCCAGCGCATCAGCGACCTCCTTCTGCGCTTGCAGCACAACCTGCAGATAGCGCACCAAGCGCTCACGCTGAATGCCCGCGCTCAATTGGGCCTGTCCCTCCAGACGCCCGCCGTCGAACACAGTTTGGGTCAGGCTCGCGGCCAAGGCATAGAGACCGCTGGACGCCTGCAGCAAATCGCCAGCCACCGCCGACTGCAGGGCGCCACGCACGCTCAGGTCGAGTCGCGGCAAGATTGCTGCGCGGGCAGCGGCCAGATTGGCCTTGGCCGCCACCAGGTCCAGCTCGGCTTGACGGATGTCGGGCCGACGCGCCAAGAGTTCGGCTGGCTCACCCGTGGTCGGCTGTGGCACGTTCAGTTGGCGCAGTCCGCCATCCTGATCCGGCGCGGCATCCGGCGGCTGCCCGGTCAGGATCGCCAGCGCGTTGCGAACCAGCGGACGCTGGCCGACCAGCGCCGCCAGCGCCGCACGGTTGACCGCCACCTGATTGCGCTGGCGCGCCACCTCGAGGGCCGACACCCGGCCAGCAGTCTTTTGCGCAACGATCAAGCCCAGCAAGCGCTCGCTGGTGGCGACATTGCGCTGCGCGGTGGCGATGCGATCGTTGATCGACAACAGCTGGAACCACGCCGTCGCCGTGTCCCCCTGCACCGAGAGGCGCACCGCATCGCGAAACGCCTCGCTCGACGCTAGAGCCGCACGCCCACCCTCGGCCAGCGAGCGGTTGCGGCCCCACAGATCGACCTCGTAAGCCAAGGTGCCGCCCGCGCCAAACAGGTCGGAGGGGTCGGCGCCGGGTTGCCGGTTGCGCTGCGTCGAAGCATTGCCGGTGAGACTGGGGAACACACCCGCCGCACTCACGCGGGCAGTCGCTCGCGCTTGCTCGATGCGCGCCAGCGCCGTACGCATGTCGAGGTTCTCAGCCTGTGCGCGTGTGAGCACGGCGTCGAGTTCGGGCAGGCCGAAGCCAATCGCAGCCGCACTGCCCTCGCCGTAGACCGCAGGCCAGCGCGCCGCAAGGCGAGGCGCCTCGTCGGCGACCAGGGGCACCTGACTGGCGCACGCCGTCAGCGTCAAGGCGATTGCGGGGAGCCAGCGGCGGACATGGAATTTAACAAGAATCATTCGGACGCCAATGCCATCACCGGGTCGAGTCGCGCCGCCCGTCGCGCCGGCAGGTAGCCAAACACCATGCCGATGATAAAGGCGCTGCCGAAGGCCATAAGCACTGGCGGCGCCGAAAAAATCACCGGCGAACCGAAGGCTCGCGCGGCGTACCCAGCGGCAAAACCCAAGCCAACGCCAATCAGGCCGCCAATCGCACACACGAGCAAGGCCTCAATCGAGAACTGCAACTGGATCTGCGCCCGCCGCGCTCCACAGGCCATGCGGATGCCAATCTCGCGGATGCGTTCGGTGACCGACACCAGCATGATGTTCATCACGCCGATGCCCCCCACCAACAGCGAGATTGCGGCAATCGAGCCCAACAAGAGGGCCAGGGTGTCCTGCGTCTCGGTGGCAGTCTCAATCAGTGAGGCCATGTTGCGCACCTTGAAGTCGACGGTCTGATGACGCCGTTTGAGAATCGCCTCGACCGCCTCCACCGTAGCCTCCGACTGGTTCATATCAGCCAGCTGCAGGGCAATCGCCTTAACGTGACTCTGACCGAACAAGCGCATTCGACCGGTGGTCAAGGGCACGAATAGGTTGTCGTCAAGGTCGCTGCCGAAGGCCGATTCGCCCTTGCTCGACATCACACCGACCACCTCGAAGGGAACGTTCTCAATGAGGATGCTCTGGCCGATCGGGTTTTCACCCTCGGTGAACAAAGCGTCGCGCACCGTTGTGCCAATCACGGCAACCGGTGAATAACTGCTGACATCGGCGTCCGAGAAAAAATCGCCCTGCAGCAAATCCCAGCTTCGCGAGGCCGGGTAATTGGCGGTGGTGCCAGTGCCGTTGGTGGCGTAATCGTTGCGGCCGAAGCGCACCGTGATGCCACCGCCATTCTCCGGAACCACACGCTTGACGTTAGGCAGACCGTCCAGCGCCTTGGCGTCGTCGGCCGTGAGCGTCTTGATGCCGCCCGAGCCGCGCACATTGCGGGCACCGGGGCGCACCACCAGGAGGTCGGGCCCCATCGCCTCGATGCGCTCCAGCACCTGCCGCTTGCTGCCGTCACCCAGCGCCAGCATGGCGATCACCGCCGCCACCCCGATGATGATGCCGAGCAGGGTCAGCACCGTGCGAAACAGGTTGTTGCGCAGGGAGCGCAAAGCCATACCGATGGCAGCGGCCAGATCGCCGACAGGATGCGCGTCGGGTGGCGTCTGATCCAGCTCCAAGGACGACGCCGCGGCAAGAGCCGGCACCGCATCGTCGCGACGCGTGTCCGACACGACGCGCCCGTCGACCAGCTCGATCACGCGCTGCGCCTGCGCGGCCACTGCAGCGTCGTGGGTGATGAGGATGATGGTGTGGCCCTCGGCGTGGAGCTCGTGCAGCAGCGCCAGCACCTCGCCGCCCGAACCGGTGTCGAGAGCGCCGGTAGGCTCGTCGGCCAAGATGACGCTGCCGCCATTCATCAGCGCACGCGCAATCGACACGCGCTGCTGCTGCCCCCCGGAGAGCTCATTGGGCCGATGGTGGCCGCGGTCGGCCAGGCCCAATCGGCTGAGCAGACGCGCTGCCCGCTGATGACGGTCGCCACTGCCGATTCCGCGGTAGATGGCTGGCATTGCCACATTCTGCAGCGCAGTCTCGGTGCCAATCAGGTGGTAGCGCTGGAACACGAATCCGAACACTTCGCTGCGCAGAGCCGCCAATTCGTCCGGCGTACAGTGCGCCACATCGCGGCCGTCGAACAGGTATTGACCGGTGCTGGGCGTATCCAGACAGCCCAGCAGATTCATCAGGGTGGTCTTGCCTGAACCCGACTGGCCGCGAATCGCAACGAACTCGCCGCGACCGATGGCGAGATCGATGCCATGCAGCACCCGCACCGCCAACTCGCCCTGGCCGTACGTCTTGCTGATGCCGCGCAGTTCGATCAAAGGCTGCGTCATGGTCAGTGGTGGGATCAGTACATCGGCAGCTTAGGCTTGCCGCCCGAACCACCGCCCTTGTCACCCTTGCCACGCCCCTTGTCCGCGCCGTCGCCCGACTTCGGGCGTGGCAGCACGACCTCCTCGCCCTCGGCCAGCCCCGCGATGACCTGCACCTGATTGCGGGACTCCAGCCCCAGCGTCACCTCGCGCTCACTGATCACGCCGTCCTTGACCACTTTCACTTTGCCGGGACGCGGCGCGCCATCCGCACCAGCCCGCTTGGCATCGCCGCCACCCCCTTGCTTGCCCTTACCGTTGCCCTTGCCCTTGCCCGAACGCTCCGGCTTGATCACGGCACGTGCCGGGATGGTCAACGCATCGTCCACCTGCTTGAGCTTGAAGGTCACTTGCGCGCTCATCTGTGGCAACAACACGCCATCCGGGTTCTCAACGTCGAACAACACGTTGTACAGGACGACGTTGTTGACCACCTCGGGCGTCGGCAGGATCTGCCTAACTTTCCCGGTCCAGCGCCGGTCGGGCAGTCCCAGGGTGTTGAAGAACGCCGACGTGCCGACGCGAATCTTGCTGATGTCGGCCTCTGACACCTGCGCCTGCACCGACATCACCGACAAATCGGCCACCCGCAGGATCACAGGCGCTTGCTGAGCAGCCACCAGCGTCTGGCCCTGCCGCGCGGTGACCGACACCACGGTGCCGGTCATCGGCGCAAAGATCTGCGTGTAGCGCAAATTGGCGCGATCGGCGACCAGCAGCGAGCTCTGCTGACGGATTTGCGCCTCAATCGAAGCAACGCCGGCTTCGGCTTGCTGCAAGGTGGCTTCGGAGGCCTCTAGATCCTCGCGACTGACGGCGTCGCTGCGCATCAAGCTGCGGTTGCGCTCAACCCGCTGCCGGGCCAAGGTCAGCTGGGCGGTGCGGTCAGACGATTGCGCTCGCAGGTTGTTGATCGCGGCACTGGTCTGGTTGACGCGGGATTCAAACAGCGTGGGGTCGATCTCGGCAATCAACTGACCCTTTTTGACGGTTTGGCCGATCTCGACACCCAGTCGGCGCAACTGCCCGGTGACTTGCGTGCCGACGTCAACGAACTGCAACGGCAGGAGGGTTCCCAGCGCGTTGACGGTCAGCTGCACAGTGCCGCGCTCGACACGAGCGGTCTCGTAGGCTGGCGCCTCGTCGGCACGCCACGGCTGCCACCACGCCAAACCACCGGCCAAAGCCAACGCACCCACCACCAACAACAGTTTTCCGCGCTTCAAACCTGTCTCCACTGTCTTCCGACCGGCGGGCGAAGCCAGCCGCGACAGAAACCTTGATACAACGCAAACCCTCACAAGCGATTACCGGCGATGGTTGACGCCATTAGCCCATGCGAAGCCGGCCTTGGTTCAGTCGCCACAACCGCTCCCGCTCGAGCGCGGAGAATCATGTCACAGGAAGCTCGCCAACTGCTGCAGCCCCGCGACCTGCATTCAGAGTCCATAGGCCGGGAATCGTTCGATGCTCGATGAGGTTCGTACTCAGCGCTCCTTTTGGATCGCATTGACCGCTGGCGCGGCGGGAATGCTCGTCGTGATCCTGCTGAGCCAGTCGTGGCGCGCGCATCTCGATGCGACCCGGCGTGATTTGCAATTGCAATCGGCGTTCGTGCTGAACGTGGTCGAGGCCGTGATCCTTGAGGAGCAGCAATCAGAGCGTCCGGAGCCAGCGGCTCCGGTGTTCAGCTTTAAGCCGGCAACCCGCGTCGATGAAGTGATCTTTGAGGTGAGCCGGCAGCCGGGCATCGCCGGCCCTGCCTTGACCACCCGCAAGACCCTCTCAATCCCACGCTTGCAGCAGGCCATCCGCATGCGTGTGCCAGATTTGATCGGTACCAGCGAGGTTCACTTGCCCAGCGGGAAGATCCTGTTCGCGCTGGACCAGCATCAGTGGTCGCTCAGCTGGTCAGCGGAGGCCGAAGACCTGTCGATCCTCCCCGTCACGCTGCGAGCCTTGGTCGAAACGCGAAGCAACTCCCCGATTACAGGACTGAGCGTGGTCAGCACGGTCAGCGCCCCGACCGTGATCACCACGTTCGCGCGTCACACAGCTGCGCCAGCCGGACTGGCCTTGGCGATCGCTGGACTGCTGGTGCTGCTCTTACACCGCCTCAACATCATCACTATCGAACTACGCCGAGCAAATCGCCACGCACTCGAGGACACCCTGTCCGGCCTGCCAAACCGAAGGGCCTTTGAGGACGCCTTCAAGACCGCTTGCCGCAGTTGCCAGCGTGACAGGCGGCCGCTCAGCATGTTGTTCATCGACATCGACCGTTTCAAGACCTTCAACGACGAGCATGGCCACGACACCGGCGACCGCGCCCTGCATGCGGTGGCGCAAGCGATCCGCCACAGCGTGTTGCGCCCGGCCGACTTCTGTTGCCGCTGGGGCGGTGAGGAATTTGTTGTGTTGCTCCCCGACACCGACCCTGTTGGCGCACTCGAGACCGCCGAACGACTGATCGAGCGCGTGCGCGGCTTGCGGCTACGCCTAGAAGGCGGCGGCGAGGTGAACATCACGGTAAGCGTCGGCATCGCCACAGCGAGTCCGGAACGAGCGGTCAACCGCAAAGAACTGCTGGCGAGAGCTGATGCAGCCATGCTGGACGCGAAACGCAGTGGCCGCAACCGCTGGTCAGTGTGCCCCGCCGACGATGCGATTACGCCGACGGGTGCGACGCCGTGAGCGCCTGAGCCTCGACGGGCGGATAGATGATCCAACGGTTCCGGCCGAGGGTCTTGGCCTGGTACATCGCCTCGTCGGCGTGCGCCAGCAAATCCCTTGGCAAACCGGGATCGAGCGGATACACGGTGCAACCGACGCTCACGCCCACTCGCACCTCGCTCTCGCCGATCATCACCGGATGCCCGACCGCATGGATCAACCCAGTCAGCAATTCGCGGCAGTCGTCCAAACTGCGGATGCCGCCTGCCAGCAGCACGAACTCGTCGCCCCCCAGACGCGCCACCGTGTCCGAGCCGCGCACGTGGTGCACCAGACGGTGCGCCACCACCCGCAGCAATTCGTCACCCACGGCGTGGCCGTACCGGTCGTTGACCGGCTTGAAACCGTCCAGGTCGAGGAAACACACCAGCAACCAGTCTCCGTCGCGCTGGCTTGCCGTGACCGACGCATCAAGCCGCGTCATCAGGGACTTGCGATTGGCAAGCCCGGTGAGCGGGTCGCGGCCAGCCTGCGCCTCGGTCGTGATCGACGACACCAGCAGCGACCACTCGCGCTGCTCCATCTCGTTCTGCAGGTTGCGCATCAGCGCACCGAGCACTCCTAGAAGCGTCACCAAGCCGAGGACCACGGTCAGGATTAAATCGTGCCGAAACTCGTCGAGAATCGCTGAGTCGGTGCCCGCCCCATACACGGTGAATCGCAACCAACCCAGCTTCAGGTCGGCGTCGACGCTGTTCCAGACCACCAGTTCGTCGCCGATCCATTCGATGCTGTCCGCCCGAGCTGGCGGATTCACCCGCGAGGGTTCAAAGCGCTCCCCTACCGGTCCCCGCGGGCGAGTCCGCTCGAGGTGCGCCAGAATCTCGCCAGTGGCATCGACCAGCAAAATGTCGCGGATCTGCGAATTGGCCATGATGCCTCGCAGCGTGACGTTGAGCCCGGCGTAGTCGGTGGTGATCACTTGCGAGGCCACCGCGTGGGCGACGCCCGCAGCAAGCTCCCGGGCGTTCTCCTTCAAACTGTCACGGCTTAGCTTGTGAGCCTCGACGTCAAAACGCACCGCGGCATACACGATGAGCGCGCCCACCCCGACGGCGGCCCAGACCAGCATCCACAGAAACTTGAGGCGGCGGCGACGAACCGACGCAAGGTGGTCACTCGCCGTTGATGGCGTAGAAGCGTTCAAGTCCCATCCGTTCAAGCGGCGCGTATTGCCGTTCGTAGTCGACTCTGACCGGCCGCGCCAATTGCACCCCTTGGATCAGTCTCTGGTCGAGAGGGTCGTCCGCCATTTTGATGAGTTCGGCGAGGATGCGCTCGCGATCCTCCCTCTGCACCCGCGGGTGGACGATCAAGGGATGCGGTGGGTAGCCGCGCGTCTCGTAGAGCACCCGCAAGCGCTGCCGCACTTCGGGCGTCTCCTGCTGCAATGAAAGGTTGATACCGCCACCGGCATCAGCCCGCCCGAGGGCGACGCTGCGATAGACGTTGTCGTGATTGCCCATGTACACCGGCGTGAACTGGACCCCACGGGCATCCAGTTCGGCCCTGAGCAACAGCGACGCGGCAAACGCGTTGGGTGCCGGGAAGGCGATGGTTCGCCCGTTCAGCGCTTTGATCGAATCCACACCGGAGTCGGCCCTGACCACCAAAACCCCGGACAGGGTGCGCGAACTGTCTGTAGCCAAAAACCAATAACCCACCTTTTTTCGGGCTTTTACGGCGACATAAGGATTCGCCGAAGCCATGTCGGGTTCGCCACGGTAAAGATGCCGCTCAAACTCGGGGATCGAGCCGACCACGCGCAGGTTGAAGCAATTGCCAGTGCGCTCGCCCAAGCGCTCGAGAAATGGCGCCCATCGCTCATAGAGCACCTCGGCTGTGTTCTGGGGCACAACCTGGACCTTTAACTCGCGGGGCGCAGACGTGTCACCGAGGCACTGTGCCGCGGCCAGAGTCGGCGTCAGAAGCAGCCACGCTAGCACTAGCAGGCACGAATCCAGCAGCGGTGCCCGACGCTTTGGCGCACCGTGTCGATTCGATCCGCGCAAGCAAACAACCATAAGGGGCCTCGATGTCGATGTCGATGTCGATGTCGATGTCGATGTCGATGTCGATGTCGATGTCGATTATGAGTATCACACGGTTTCCAGCTGGACCCGGTCTTAATGCTGGGCGAGTTCGGCCGCCGCAAGACGCCCCACAACCCAATGGGACGTCACCTGCGCGGGGGACGTCGATGGCGCGCTCGCCTATAATCCGGCCTGATCCCGGTCCCTATGGAACAGCGCCATGTCCAACACCCAGACGCCCGTCGTTAACCGCACCCTGCTGATCATCGCTACGGTTGTCGGCGCGCCCTTGTGCGCCGCCTTGCTTGGCGGCTTCTCCACCATCGATCGCGTCGCCAAGCCCAACGCGGCAACCGAAGCCCCTGATGCCGTGATCGCGCGCCTGAAGCCGGTCGGCGAGTACGTACTGGCGGCAGCCGACGCCAACGCCGGCGGCGCTGTCGATGGCGCCAAGGTCTACAACGGCTTGTGCGCCGGTTGCCACGCAATCGGCGCGGCCAATGCGCCGAAGGCTGGTGACAAATCGGCGTGGGGCCCGCGCATCGCCAAAGGCAAGGACACGCTCTACAGCCATGCGCTCAACGGCTTTCAGGGCACTGCCGGGGTGATGCCGGCGCGTGGCGGCAATCCCAAGTTGACCGACGACGAGGTCAAGGCGGCCGTCGACCACTTGGTCAAACTGGCCGGCTAAGCGCCGTTCCCGGCTAGACGCGCACGCATCGCGGCTAGGCGCGCGCTGCCCTCGGCGCGCGTGACCGGACCCTGCTCTGACGGTCGACGCACCTCACCGCCCATTTCCGCAACAAAGCGCGACGGCTCGCATCCGCTCCATTCCCCGGCGCGTTTGCGCCGCTCGCAGTAGCTCACCCACAAGCTGCGGCGGGCACGGGTGATGCCCACGTACATCAAGCGCCGCTCTTCCTCGAGGCGGCCGTCGTCGACAGCGTCGCGATGCGGCAGGATGCCCTCCTCCACGCCCGCCAAAAACACATGGTCGAACTCCAGCCCCTTGGCGGCGTGCAAAGTGGACAAGCGCACCACATCCGGCGTCTCGTTCTCGCGCCCCTCCAGCAGGGTGATCAGCGCGATGGTCTGGGCCAGATCGATCAGGCTACGGCCATCCGCCTCGCCCTTGCGAGCGATCCAGTCGATGAGATCACACACATTGCCCCAGCGCCGCTCGCCAGGTTTGCCGGGATCGGTCTCCTGCAAATACAGCTCGTAGTCGATGGCGCGAACCAGGTCACGCATCACCTCACCTGCGGGTTCGCGCTCAGCGCGGTCGGTGATGCGGTTGACGAAATCGCGAAACTCCAACAACAAGTCGAGCTGCCGCGCCGGAATAATGTCTTGGCAGTCGGGACGGTCAAGCGCCATGAACAGGCTGCAGCGGCCGCGCGCTGACAAGCCACCCAGTTTCTCCAGGGTGGCCGCACCGACGCCGCGTTTTGGCGTGGTCACCGCACGGATAAAGGCCGGGTCGTCGTCGACATTGCACAGCAGTCGCAAGTACGCGGTCAGATCCTTGATCTCAGTGCGGTCAAAGAAGGACTGCCCCCCCGACACTTGGTACGGGATCTTCTGTTCGCGCAGGGCTTCCTCCAGCACGCGTGCCTGATAGTTGCCGCGGTAGAGGATGGCGTAGTCCGACCAGCGCCCGCCGCTGCGCAGCCGATGCGCCTGCAGCTTCATCACCAGCGCTTCAGCCTCGGCCGCATCGTCCTTGTGGGCCAGAACCTCGACGGGGTCGCCCGGCCCGTATTCCGACCACAGGGCTTTCTCGAACAGCTTGGGATTGTTGCCGATCAGGGCGTTAGCGGCGGCCAGGATGCGCCCCGACGACCGGTAGTTCTGCTCGAGCTTAATGACCCTGAGTTGCGGGTAGTCCCGCGCCAGCTGCGCCAGATTGTCGGCCGAAGCGCCCCGCCAACCGTAGATCGCCTGGTCATCGTCGCCCACCGCGGTGAACGACTGGCGCAGACCGGTAAGCGCCTGCAACAGTCGGTATTGCGCGGGGTTGGTGTCCTGGTATTCGTCGATCAGCACGTGGCGCAGCCGCGCCTGCCAACGCGCTGCCAAATCAGGGTCGCGCTCGAGCAGGCGCAGCGGCATGGCGATGAGGTCGTCGAAGTCGACCGCCTGCCACGCGAACAAGGTCTGCTGATACCGCGCGTAGAGCTCAACGTCGCGCGCTTCGAGGGAGTCCTCGCTAGCAGCAGCCGCCTGCTCGGGCGTCAGCGCCGCATTCTTCCAGCGACCGATTGCGGCTGCCGTGTGCCGGACCAGGCTTTTGTCTGTGGTGCCTAGCAGCTCGGCGATCAGGCCGTGCGCGTCGGCCGCGTCGAGAATCGAGAACCGCGGCTTGAGCGACGCCGCCGCGTGTTCCTCGCGCAACAGGCGCAGGCCCAGCGAGTGGAAGGTGCTGACCCAAAGGCCCTTGGCGCGTCCAGCCATCGCCTCGTCGACCCGCTCGCGCATCTCGCGCGCAGCCTTGTTGGTGAAGGTGATGGCGGCGATGCTGTCGGGCCGGTAATCACAGCCGTCGATCAGGTGGACGATCTTCTGCGTGATGACGCGGGTCTTGCCCGAACCCGCGCCAGCCAGCACCAACAGGGGCGTTCCAAGATGCCGAACGGCGTCGGATTGTGCTGGATTGAGCTTGATCACCACGTTGGGAACTTGCCGACACCTGCAGCAGCGAGCGGGTGCGGAGCGGCTAAAATGAGGCTTGAATCTACCATGCGGGTGTAACCGCCCGCGCAGCGCAACCATGGCCACTTACGCGATCGGCGACCTGCAAGGCTGTCTCGATCCGCTGCACCAGCTGCTCGACCGCGTCGGCTTCGCACCCGGCCGCGACGAGCTGTGGCTGGCCGGCGACTTGGTCAACCGGGGCGCGCAGTCCCTGGAGACGCTGCGCTTCATCCGCAGTCTCGGCGACTCGGCGCGTTGTGTACTCGGCAATCACGACATCCATCTGCTGATGCTGGCTGGCCAGCACACCCGACCGCACCGCAGCGACACCCTCGATGCCATTCTCGCCGCGCCCGATCGCGATGAGCTGCTCGACTGGCTGCTGTCGATACCGCTGCTGCAACGGCGTGGGCGGCACGTGATGGTCCACGCCGGCCTGCTGCCCGAGTGGACGTTGGCGCAGGCCGAGGCCTTGGCCGCCGAGGCTCACGATGTTCTTCGCCGTGAGTTCAACAACCTGGCGAGCTCGCTCTACGGCAACCTCCCCGACCGCTGGAACGATGGCTTGCGCGGCCGGGATCGTCTGCGTGTCATCGTCAACGCGTTCACTCGCATGCGCGTGTGCGATGCCGACGGCCGCATGGACCTCACCCATAAGGGGCTGGTCGAGCGCCGACCAGCCGGCACCGTGCCTTGGTTCGATCTGCCGCACCGGCATGGCGCCGACACCGTGGTGGTGTGCGGTCATTGGTCAGCGGTGGGGCTGATGCTGCGCCCAGGTCTGGCGGCCCTGGACACCGGATGCCTCTGGGGCGGTTGGCTCACCGCGCTGCGATTAGAGGACAGCGCGGTGTTTCAGGTGCGTGGCGATCCGTCGCGCAGCCTTGTGCCCGACATGGGCTAGGCGCAAGGGCCCGCAGGCTGCTCAAGCGGCGATGCGCGCTGCCACGGCTTGAGCGACCACGGCTTCGCTGAGCGCTGCAAGCTCATTGCGCTCCATGCCCACCGAGTCGATGGGTGGGTGGAAACACACCTCGGCTGTCAGTCCACGCACCGCGACAATGTTGCGCAGAGTGTCCACGAAGGTCATTTCGCCGATAAACGCGGTGGCTGTGGTCACCGCGGCAGTATGGTCGCTGTAGTGCAAGCTCAAGGGCACCACGCAGCCGCCGGCGTCGATCACCGACTGCAGAAGCATCGGCTTGAACGGCAACACGTTGCGGCCATCGGTGGTGGTGCCTTCGGGGAAGATGACGATGCGGTCACCGCCACGCAACACCTCACCGAGCGTTGCCGCCATGCGATGCGCCGCCCGGCCATTGCTACGATTCAAAAACAGGGTGCCGACTCGGGCGGCCAACCAGCCCATCACCGGCCAGTCCCGCACATCGTCTTTGGAGACGAAACGCATCGGCCGCACCGAAGCGATCACCGGAATATCGAGCCACGAAATGTGATTGCAGACGAACAGCACCGGACGGTCCGGCAGATTGGTCTGCCCGCTAACCGCCAATCGCACGCCGAGGCCGCGGACCACCAGACGATTCCAGCGCATCGATACCGCCGAACGAGCACCTTGCGACAGCCAGCCAAGCAAGGACACCGCGATCAGCAGGCCGACCAGCAGCATCACCACCACAACGAGGTTGCGCCATACCTTAAGCAGGTATGGCGCGGGGGACTCAGGCATTCGATAGCAGTCGACGGGCGTAACGTTGTGACATGCGCGCCATCGGCATCAACACCAGTACGTCGGCGGTGTTGAAGTCGGGATCCCAAGCCGGCTCGCCACAGATATAGGCGCCCAAACGGATGTAGCCCTTGAGCAGCGGCGGGATTTCTGCCTCGAGGTTCCAGTCGAGGTGTTCCATCGGCAGGCCAAAGCGCGGAAACACGCGGTATTCCAGCGGCGACAAATGTTTTTCGCGCAGTGTGCGATAGATGCTGGCAGCCACGTGGCCGCCATCGGCCATGCTGATGCTGGCGCAGCCCATGGCGTAGTCATAGCCATTATTGGCAGCGAACCGGGCAAGCCCACCCCACAACATGGCGATGGTGCCGCCATGGCGGTAGTCGGGGTGCACGCACGAACGACCCACTTCAACCAAGCGGTCACGCAGGTTGTCGAGGCGCGAGATGTCGAACTCGGACTCGGAGTAGAAGCCGCCGACGCGCTTGGCCACGTCGGGCGTGATCACGCGATAGGTGCCGACCACTTCGCCGGTGTTGTCATCACGCACCAGCAAGTGCTGGCAATGCTCGTCGAAGCGGTCCTCGTCGATACCGGGCTCAGAGCCTTCGAGGCGGGCACCCATTTCTTCGGCAAACACACGATAACGAAGACGCTGCGCCTCACGCACTTCCGACTGGTGCTGCGCAAAACTCACGGTCAAACTGGGCTGGCTGCCGACGTCGGCTTGCTGCCTAAGATTCAGCATGGGACTCCCCAAAACTCGCACTAGCTGGACAGTACCGAGCAAGCGTGACTGTCATGTTACACAATCAAGTCATCCAGATGATTTGAAATTGTTGCGCTGACGCATTTCAGTCACAGGGCTGTCAAACGGCGTCAGTGCGTGACCCGGGTCACCCCACCGCTGGACAAGAGTCGAACAGGGTCGCCGGCCCGAAACACCTCGCGCGGGTCCGCGGCTTGGGTGACCGCAACCAAGTCACCGTTGCGCAACTTGACCGTAATCTCAACGCCACGCGTGCCGCGCAGATTCTTCTCGGCGAGATTGCCGGCCACCCCGCCTGCCACCGCGCCGATGACCCCGGTGATCAGCGATCCACGCCCCTGCCCGACCGCACTGCCAGCGGCGCCGCCGATCACTGCACCCGCAACCGTGCCGACCCCAGCCTCGCCGGCCTCGATCTCGACTTCACGCACGCTCTCGACCGTGCCCAGACGCACCGTCTGCTCGCTGCGCACCTGGCGTCGCTCGTAGCTGGAGCCTGACAGGCTGCTGGTGGTGTCACAGGCCGTCAGACCGACGGACAGGGCAACAGCGCCCACAATGGCGGCTGTGGCAGAACGTTGGGGGTGGCGCATGGTGATCTCCTTGAAGAGTGAAGCGTGCTTATCCGGCGAGCGAGCGGCCGAACGCGGCCGCAAACCGGTCCTCGATGTCTGAACGCACGACCGGGTGATTCTGTGCACCGCGTTCGGCAATTTTTAGTGCGCCAAGCAGCGACGCCAAGCGACCCGTGGTGTCCCAGTCGAGGCCGTTGACCATGCCGTACAACAGGCCAGCGCGGTAGGCATCGCCACAGCCCGTTGGGTCAACCACTGCCGTCGGTGCCACCGCCGGAATCTCGTACACCCGACCCTCAGCCCAGATCTGCGAACCGCTGCCGCCACGCGTCACCACCAGGGCCCGCACTTCACGCGCCAGACTATCGATGCTCTGACCGGTTTTCTGCTGCAGGAGTTGCGCCTCGTAGTCATTCACAGCCAGGTAATGCGCGTCACGAATGAACTGCATCAACTCGTCGCCATTGAACATCGGCAAGCCCTGACCCGGATCGAACAAGAACGGAATGCCACGCTCTGCAAACTCGCGCGCATGCCGAAACATACCGTCGCGGCCGTCGGGCGCAATCACGCCCAACTTGAGGTCGCCGGCGTCGAACACGCTGTTGTCATGCGAGAAGTTCATCGCGCCAGGGTGGAATGCGGTGATCTGGTTGTCGTCCAGGTCAGTGGTGATAAACGCTTGTGCGGTGTAGCTCCCCGGCACGTGGCGCACATGGTCGGTGCGAAGGCCGAGAGTCTGCAGGCGCTCGCGGTAAGGGCCGAAGTCGTCACCGACGGTGGCCATGATGCGAGCGTCTCCGCCCAAGCCATGGAGGTTGTAGGCGATGTTGCCGGCGGTGCCACCGTACTCCCGACGCATCTCAGGTACCAGAAACGCCACGTTGAGCATGTGCAGCTTGTCGGGAAGGATGTGTTCACGGAAGCGGTCAGGGAAAACCATGATGGTGTCGAAGGCGAGCGAACCACAAATCAGAACGGACATTGCAACTCCCGGGCATCCATGCCCTGTAGACAGTTTCGGGGACAGTGCGTGCGGCCGGCTTGACCGGCGTCAGGCGAACTGCGGATGGCGAAGGATACCGGAGGCGCTCAGGACGAGCCGTCGACCACGGCGCTGAGATCAGGGCGCAGAGCTTGGCGATCGTCGAAGACCACGCAATCGCCGCGCCAATGAGCGCCGCCACACACCTCGAAGTAGCGCAGGATGCCGCCTTCGAGCTGGTAGACGGTGTCGAATCCGGCTGCCTTCATCAGGGGCGCGGCTTTTTCGCAGCGGATACCACCCGTGCAAAACGTCACGACCGTGCGGTCGCGCAGGTCGGCGTAGTCGTCGAGCCGGCTGGCGAACTGGCTGAAGCGGCTGATGCCCGGGTCGATGGCGCCGGCGAAGCTGCCGACTGCCACCTCCCAGGCGTTGCGCGTGTCGAGCAGCACCACCTCGCGGCCGTCGTCGTCGTGACCAGCGTCCAACCAGCGGCGCAAGGTTTCGGGCGGCAGCTGCGGCGCCGGCGAAGCGCGGCGGTCGAAGCCAGGTCGGCGCAGGGTGACAATCTCGGGCTTGACGCGCACCCACAGCCGCTTGAACGGCAGCGTCGCCGACCAGCTCCACTTGGCCTTCAGCGCCGTCAGTCGCGGGTCGCTGCGCAACTGCTCGAGCACCGTGGCGACAGCGCTTTCGGGCCCAGCGAGAAACGCGTTGATACCCTCGTGCGCGAGCAACACCGTGCCTTTGAGCCCAGCCGCCGCGCACCATCCGCGCACCTGCTCGCGCAAGGCATCCGGATCGTCGATGTCGACAAAATGGTAGGCAGCGATATTCGCTATGGGCAGCGTCATGGCGGCGGATTGTCCGCAGATGCGGTCGGCTCGGCAAGCCGCTGACGCCGCGCCACATCGCTGAATAGGGGCAGGCTACCCAGCACCAGCCCTCGCGCCCGGAAAGTCTCGAGCAGCTGCAGCAGCCCGCGCTGCAGACCCTGCTCGTTGCTGGAGATCATGGCATCTGAGACTGAGCGGGAGTCGTGCAGGCTGCTGGCGAGTTCGGCCACCTGGCGCCGTCCGCACACCCGCCGTCGGGCGAGACTGTCGATCAGTGCCACGCTGGCGTCGCATCCCGGCAGGGTGTCAACACCGCCAACTACGGTGCGGAACACGAGCAATCGAACCGGCAGTCCGTCGGGTTGCTTACGCCGGAACCGCGGACCGATGCGCTGCACTGGCCATTCGAACTCGGCGATGACGTGTCGCGGGTTCAGCCACGGGCGCCCGCTCAGCAGACAGCCCCCGGTCTCCAGTGCCGCCGGCGGCCGGGGAGCCGGCCCCGCCTGCAAGTGCTCGCAGATCGTCCGGTAGCGGTCGAGGTCGGCCTGCCAAAGCGGCGGCGTTCGCGGTGCGGCCATCTACTCCAGCAGGCCGCCCAGCACATCACGCTGCCGCGGCAACGGCACCAGTCGGCTCGCCTCCTGCAGCACGAATGCGCGAAATTTTTCGGCAACAACGGGCAAGCGCTTACCCGTGCGGTGGGCGATGTGCCACTGCCGCACCACTGGGAACCCCTCGACCGGCAGCACCTCGAGCCGGCGAGTCTCCAGTTCCAGCGCGATGGTGTGCAGGGCGATGATGCCGAGGCCCATGCCCGCCTGCACCGATTGCTTGATCGACTCGTTGGAACTCATCTCCATGCCGCTGGCGAAACTCATGCCGTGGCTGACAAAGATGTCTTCCATGGCGGCACGACTGCTCGATCCCGGCTCGCGAATCAGAAACACCTCCTGTTTCAAGCGCTCCAGCGGGATGCGCCCGCGTCCGGCCAAACCGTGGTGCGGCGGCGCGATCACCACCAGGTGGTTCTCCATGAACGGCTGCGCCTCCAAGTCCGCACCCGTGGGCAGGTCGCCGACGATCGCAAGATCCCGTTCGTTGAAAGCTAGGGTATTGACCACCGACGCTCGGTTGTTGACTGTCAGGCTCACCGTCACGTCCGGATTGGCCTCGCGAAACGCGGCGACCAGTTGCGGCACGAAATAGTTGGCTGTACCAACCACCGCCAGCCGCAAACGGCCACCCGTGTCGCCACGCAGTTGCAGCAGGGCCTCCTCAGTTTGTTCGATCTGGTCGGACACGCGCCGAGCCAGATCGTAGACCTGGCGCCCGGCTTCGGTCAGCGAGAAACGCTTGCCAAGTTGCTCAAGCAACGGCATGCCGACATTCTCTTCAAGCTGTTTGACTTGCATCGACACCGCGGGCTGGCTCAGATGCAACTCTTCGGCCGCGCGCGAAAAAGACGCGTGGCGGGCGACGGCTTCAAAGACTTTGAGTTGTCGGAGAGTGAGGTGGAGCACGCAGCAAGCTTATGACAGAACCATCAGCGGTACAGTATAAGCAAAACTGATAGAAGCGAAAGACTTTACCGCGCGTTGCGACGTTCGATCTCGACCACCACCGCCCGCAGCTGACCCTCGATCTGTCGGCGCGCCAAGAATCCGCCAAATACCGGCACCACGAACTCCGGCTCGATCTCGGCCTGGTAATCGATTCTGCAGCCCTCACCCGTCTCAGTCAGCAGCCAATGGCCCTGCATGCGCCGCAGATTGCCGCCGAATTGGCCGAAATCGATGCGCGCCGACGAGCCGCCCTGAGGCGGGCTCAGGGTCAGTCCGAGCGTAGTGTCGACGGTCACGCCGAGCAGGCCGAATCCGGCGCGACTGAGCTGTCGAACGCGCAGGGACTCACCCGGCTCGCTCACCACGGCACTGGAACGCATGCCGGGTATGAAATCAGCCAGATGATCGAAGTCGGTGAGGACGGCGTAACACTGGTCCAGCGGCGCCAGCGCCGACAGCGTCGCATTCACTTGCAAGGTCTGCACTTCGCGCTCGACGCTGACCCGGACAGTGCCAGCTTCAGCCAGCGCAAAGGGCCACGACACCAACAGCGCTAAAAACCACGACCGACACCAGCCCAAGGCGCGGCGACAGACCACGCTGGCCGGCACCGCGACCACGCTCAGGACACCGCCAGCATGCGGTCCAGCGCCAGACGTGCCAGCTTGGCCTCAGACTCTGGCACAACAATCTGGTTGACGATGTGGCCATCAGCCAGCTGCTCCAGACACCAGGCGAGGTGCTGCGGGTCAATGCGCGCCATCGTCGAGCACATGCAGACCATCGGTGACATGAACTGCACGGTCACCCCTTGGGGCTTCATCTCCTCGGCCAGGCGGTTGACCAGATTCAGCTCGGTGCCGACCAGCCAGTGCGACCCGGGTTCGGCAGCGTGGATGGCGTTGAGGATGAATTCGGTCGAGCCGACCAGGTCGGAGGCTGCGCACACTTCGAAACTGCACTCCGGGTGCGAGATGACAGTGCCACCGGGATGCTTAGCGCGAAACTGCTCGATGTGGCTGCCCTGGAACATCTGGTGCACCGAACAGTGCCCCTTCCACAGCAGCACGCGGGCCTTGCGGATCTGCTCAGGGCTCAGGCCACCCATCGGCTCGTCGAAATCCCACACCGCACACGCCTCGGCCGGCACACCCATCTGGTGCGCAGTCCAACGGCCAAGGTGCTGGTCCGGGAAGAACAGCACTTTCTCGCGGCGACCGAAGGCCCACTGCAAGATGTTGGTGGCATTGCTACTGGTGCACACGATGCCGCCGTGTTCGCCGCAAAAGGCTTTCAGGTCAGCTGCAGAGTTGATGTAGGTGACGGGCGTGATGGTCTCGTCGGGGTCGAGCACTTCAGCCAGTTCGCGCCAAGCCCGCTCGACCGCGCGCAGATTGGCCATGTCGGCCATCGAGCAGCCGGCCGACAAGTCCGGCAGGATCGCTTTCTGATGCGGCTTGCTGAGGACATCGGCCACCTCGGCCATGAAATGCACGCCGCAGAACACGATGAACTCAGCCTCGGTCTGCGCCGCCAGCCGAGAGAGCTTGAGCGAGTCGCCAGTCAGCTCCGCATGTTTGTAGACCTCGGCGCGCTGGTAGTGATGACCGAGGATGACCGCGCGATCACCCAAGCGCTTGCGGGCGGCGACGATGCGCGCCTCGCACTCGGCATCGCTGCCGGCGCGGGCGGAGTCGAATCGGATGGGCGTGGCGACGGCTGTCATGGCGGCGGCTCAGATCAAGACGGCAGGATCATCATTTCAGGGAGGCGAAGAATAGCCTCGCGATTGCTCGGGGAAAAGCATTTTTCGGCGGCCTCAGCATATGGGAGCCACAGATGCGCCAGATGTTCCCGCGCGGCAAGGATCGGAGCCATGCCAGCCGGCACGCTCAGGCTAAAGGTGTGCTCGGTGTTGTGCGTCACGCCGGGGCCGTAGCGGTGCCGCCAGTGCGCAAAGATCTCGTAGACGGTGTGGTGACGCCAGTCACGCAATGCCTCGGGCGCCGCCACAATGCCGGTCTCCTCGGCGACCTCGCGCAGCGCTGCCGCGCGCAGGTCCTCGTCGGGGGCGTCCAAGCTGCCCGTCACCGACTGCCAGAAGCCCGGCCGATCGGCGCGTTCAAGCAGCAACACGTTCAGCGCCTGATCGTGGATCACAACCAGCACCGAGACCGGGATCTTGTACTGCGGCTGTGTCGGCAATCGATCCCCCGATGTCACGGGTCCGACCTGCAGACCCCTTATCTTGCTCCGTGCGCTCCGCTCACCAGCTTGCTGCGACCAGGGTCCTACCCGCCGGCCCCTGGAGGGTCGGTGCGAATCAGCCGGCTGCGACGCCCGGATTCCTGAGTTTGATGTGCAATTCCCGCAGCTGCCGCTCGTCGACCGGGCTCGGTGCCTGCGTCAACAGGCACTGCGCGCGCTGCGTCTTGGGGAAGGCGATGACGTCGCGGATCGACTCTGTGCCGGCCAGCAGCATGACGATGCGATCCAGACCGAAGGCCAGACCGCCGTGCGGCGGCGCACCGTACTTGAGCGCGTCGAGCAGGAAGCCGAACTTGAGCTGCTGCTCATCGGGCCCGATCGCGAGCGCCTCGAACACGGTGGCCTGCACGTCGGCGCGGTGGATCCGCACCGAGCCGCCGCCGACCTCGTACCCGTTAACAGCGAGGTCATACGCCTTGGCCAGACACTTGCCGGGGTCGCTCTGTAGCAACGCCGCGTGCTCGTCCTTGGGCGCGGTGAAGGGATGGTGGCAGGCGTTCCAGCGCTTCTCATCTTCGTCGTACTCGAACATCGGGAAGTCGACGATCCAGCAAGGCGCCCAGGCGCGGCCGTCCAGATGGCCCTTCTCGTGGCCGACCTTGCTGCGCAGCGCGCCGAGCGCATCGTTGACCACCTTGGCCGAGTCAGCACCGAAAAAGATCAGATCGCCATTCTGCGCGCCAGTGCGGCGCATGATCTCGCCCAGCGAGGCGGCGTCGAGATTCTTGACGATGGGCGACTGCAAGCCGGTCTCGTTGAGTTGCGTGACGTCGTTGACCTTGATGTACGCGAGACCCTTGGCGCCATAGATCTTGACGAACTCGGTGTAGCCATCGATCTCGCCGCGCGAGAACGCCGCGCCGCCAGGCACGCGGATCGCCGCGACACGGCCCTTGGGGTCGTTCGCCGGGCCGCTGAAGACCTTGAAGGCGACGTCCTTAACCGCATCCGTGATCTCGGTGAGCTCGAGCGTCACGCGCAGGTCCGGCTTGTCCGAGCCGAAGCGCGACATCGCCTCGGCGTAGCTCATCTTCGGGAAGGGATTGGGCAGATCGATGCCGGCCGCGTCCTTGAACACGTAGCGGAACAGGTCTTCCATGATCTGAACAATTTCATGTTCATTGAGGAAGCTGGTCTCGATATCAACCTGGGTGAATTCGGGCTGGCGATCGGCGCGCAGGTCCTCGTCGCGGAAGCATTTGGTGAGCTGGTAGTAGCGGTCGTAGCCGGCGACCATGAGCATCTGTTTGAAGAGCTGCGGCGACTGCGGCAGCGCAAAGAACTGGCCATCATGGACCCGGCTGGGCACCAGGTAATCCCGGGCGCCCTCAGGCGTCGATTTGGTCAGCATCGGCGTCTCGACGTCGATGAAGCCGGCGTCGTCGAGGAAGCGGCGGAAGGCCCGCGCGGTCTTGTAGCGCAGCTGCATGATGCGCTGCATGTAGGGGCGGCGCAGGTCGATGACGCGGTGGGTGAGTCGCACCGTCTCGCTCAAATTGTCGTCATCGATCTGGAACGGCGGCGTGGCGGACGGGTTGAGCACTTCCAGCTCGTACGCCAGCACTTCGATCTCGCCGGAGACGAGGTTGGCGTTTTCAGTGCCGGCCGGACGGCGGCGCACCTTGCCGGTGATGCGCAGGCAGAACTCGTTGCGCACGCTCTCGGCGGTGGCAAAGGTCTCGGCGCGGTCGGGATCGCAGACCACCTGCACCAGACCTTCCCTGTCGCGCAGGTCGATGAAGATAACCCCGCCGTGGTCGCGGCGGCGGTGGGCCCAGCCGAACAGGGTCACGGTCTGGTCAAGATGGGCGGCGTCGATCCGCCCGCAATAATCGGTGCGCATGGAAAAGGTCTTTACAGCGGGTTGGCGGGTTTTTCAGCAGGCGTGACGACGCCCATCGAAATGACGTAGGTGAGCGCCTCATCGACACTCATCTCGAGTTCAATAGTGTCTTTTTTCGGCAACATCAAAAAGAAGCCCGAGGTGGGGTTGGGCGTGGTCGGCACGTATACGCTAACGTGCTCCTCCGCCAGATGTTTCGCAACGGCAGGCCCTGGCGCGCCAGTCAGAAAAGCGATGGTCCAGCAGTCCTGGTGCGGGTAACGGACCAGCAGCGGCTTGCGAAACGCCTGTCCACCCGGCGCCAGCAGCGTGTCCGACACCTGCTTGACGCTGGAGTAGATGTTCTTGACCACCGGGATGCGCGCCAGCACGCTTTCTGCCCAACGCACCAGTTTTTGCCCGAGCAGGTTGGCCGCCAGAGCCCCCGTCGACAGCACCACCACCACCGTCAGAATCACGCCGAGACCGGGAATGTGGACGCCGAACAGGTTGACCGGCTGCCATTCCGGCGGCAACAGCGTCAACGTGCGGTCCATGGTGGTGATCAGAGCGTTCAGCACCCAGGCGGTGATGCCCACCGGCACCCAGACCAAGAGACCCGCCAAAAGGTAACGTTTCATCAGGCTGCGCTCGATTCGCTGGAGGACGTGGCGCAAGCGGGTGCGCCACACGATGCAGTGCCGCCCGCGCAAGCCGGGGCGTCGGCTGCGGGAGTTTCGGGCTTAGCCGCTGCCGGGCTGCTTTTGAAGTCAGTGGCGTACCAGCCGCTGCCTTTGAGCTGGAAGCCAGCAGCGGTTAGCACTTTGCTCAGCGCAACCTCGCCGCACGCCGGACAGTCCGTGAGCGGAGCGTCGCTAATCTTTTGCAGGGCGTCGTGACGCTGACCACATGCGGTGCATTGGTATTCGTAGATGGGCATGAAACCTCCGAACAGAACCGTGAAGTATAACGGCGCGCCTGTCTCAGGCGTCTTGCTCGTCGCCAAGTTCCATCCGCAAACCCTCGATCAGGGCCGCGCGGTCGAACGCGACCGGTGCCGAGTCGCGGCGCGGAGCAGTCCAGACTGGATCCGGATAGTGGCGGTCGTCGAGGAAGCGCGGGATGACGTGCCAATGCACATGCGGCACCACATTGCCCAAGCTGGCCAGATTGACTTTGTGCGGCATCAAGCACCGCCGGACCGCCCGTTCGACCGCCAGCACCGTCGTCATAAGGCGCAGGGCGTCGTCAGCGGACAGGTCGCTCATCTCACGCACGTGTGCGTCCCAAATCACCCGGCAGAAGCCCGGGTAATCAGGCTCGTCGGCCAAAATTACACGGTGATCGGGGCCCTGCCACACCAATTCGCCCGCCACCGACTCGCACAGCGGGCAGCCCGCCTCGCGGCTCACAAGGACCCGACGGAACGCACGGCCGGTGTTGCGCTGACCACCTTGGCCGGCCGCGCCAGCGCCGGATTTTCGGACAGATAGCGCTTGAGCCCTGCCAGGATCGCGCGCGCGACTTGCTCCTGATGGGCCGGGTCGGCGAGCTTGCGCTCTTCCACAGGATTTGTAATGAACGCGGTCTCGACCAGAATCGACGGAATATCCGGTGACTTCAGCACAGCAAAGCCGGCCTGTTCAACGGCTGGCTTGTGCAGCCGGTTGAGTTGCGACAGTTCACCCAGAACATGGCCCGCCAGCTTCACGCTGTCGTTGATGGTGGCCGTCTGCGAGAGGTCAAGCAGCGTGCGCGCCAAGTGCGCGTCGCGGTTGTCAATCCGCACTCCGCCGACCAAGTCAGCGTCGTTTTCACGCTTGGCCAGCCAGCGCGCTGCCGCGGACGAAGCACCGTTCTCCGACAGCACAAACACGGAGGAGCCCGCCGCATCCGGCTTGATGAACGCGTCGGCATGAATCGACACGAACAGATCGGCGCGCGCACGGCGGGCCTTGGCAGTGCGTTCCTGAAGCGGAATGAAGTAATCATCGTCGCGCACCAGATA
>Ga0214917_10001007_pt1 | contig 36954 bp, 34 predicted proteins | sample LL_1208_BB_MetaG_FD_177983 | JGI IMG/M metagenome (GOLD analysis project Ga0214917, IMG submission 177983) | Freshwater microbial communities from Lake Lanier, Atlanta, Georgia, United States - LL_1208_BB | ecosystem: Environmental > Aquatic > Freshwater > Lake | place: USA: Georgia | collected... | reverse complement strand
GAATGCCATATTGTTTCAATTCACCTAGATCTTTTTATTATCAGAGAAATGAACCAAGAATATTAGGATACAATATAGAGAATCATGAGTTATCAGAGAGTATAAAAAAATTGATAGAAGGTATGTTTAAACCGGAAGAGCAGAAACAAAAAGAAGATCAAACAGAAAAAGAAGTAATACCGAAAGAATACAAATGGATAAGATTAGATATAAATTCACTAGATGATTTAATAGAATTATCAAAAGAATACGGTTTAAAATATTCTATAGATTACAGTTATAACATTGATTTAGAATTGTTATCAAAAATGACGAATGAATTAGAAGATTTAAATAAACTAATAGGATTAAAGAAGATTAAAAAACAGATAGTTGATTTAATATTATACTATGCATTAAAACTGGACAATGAAAATCATGATTTATTACATACAGTAATAGAAGGAGAACCAGGAACGGGTAAAACAGAATTAGCAGAGAAATTAGCTAAAATTTATTTAAAATTAGGAATATTAAAAAATAATGTTTTTAAGAAAGTAAAAAGAGCAGATCTAGTTGCAGGTTATTTAGGTCAAACAGCAATTAAAACGGATAAAATATTAGAAGAATGTAAAGGAGGTGTATTATTTATTGATGAAGCATATTCATTAGGTAATGCAGAAGGAAAAGAAGGCAGAGATTCATTTAGTAAAGAATGTATAGATACATTAAATCAAGCATTAACGGAGAACAAGAATAATTTTGTATGCATAATAGCGGGTTACAAAGATGATTTAGCAAAATCATTTTTTAGTTATAATAATGGGTTAGAAAGGCGTTTTCCGATAAGATTTACTATAGAATCATATACTGATGAAGAGTTGAGTAAAATATTTATAAAGAAGATAAAAGAATACGAATGGAATATAAATTGTATAAAATTAGTAGAAGTATTAAAAATGAATAGAAAGTATTTTAAATTCAATGGTGGTGATATGGAAATATTATTTGCAAAATGTAAAATAGCACATTGTAAGAATTTACTATTAATAGAAAATAAAGATAAAAAAATAATAACTGATGAAGATTTAGAACATGGAATTGCAATATATTTAGAAAATCCTACTTTTAAAGAAAGAGGAGAACCAGTAAAAAGTTATATATCAAGCTTATATATATAATTCTATATTAAGCTTATATATAATTATATATTATATGATTAAATTATTTATTCAGTAATAGAAACAATTTGTTTACGACATAAAGGACAATTAGGTACAATATTTTTATTTAATGCATTTATTAGATGATAATAAATACATTTATTACAGTAATAATGATTACAATTAGTTTTTTGTATATAATTAGATACTTTTTCTAGACAGATAGGGCACTCATAGCTTTTAATATTTTGATTATAATTATTAAATGAACGAATTGATAATTTTTGATAAATTTCATCTATTGAAATATTATTGTGGGTAGGTTTTATTGTAATTTTATTTGTAAATAAATCAAATTGTGGAAGATCACTTTTATAATTTTGAAATACACTAGTAATATTATTATCAATATTGCATTGATTATAATCATCACATATAGATTGTATACAATTAGTAAAATTTTGAAATATTTGTTGGAATATATTCATTTATAATTATAAATTACATAATTATAAAAATAGGGGCGACGATTGCAGATATCATACACCAAAAACTTGGACTATTTTTTATATTTAATAATAAATATGATACAATAAATGTTATAAAAAACAATATACCAGTATTATTTATATATTTAGTTGATATATCAGTTGATAGTGGAATTTTATTATTATAGTACCAAATAAACATGAGTAAATACATAGCACCTAACATAACACTAGTACTATTATTCATAAAATTCCAAGTTAAACAACTATCAATATTTGCTTTACTAAAATCTGTTTTACATGCTTCAAACATAATATATATTGAAATTATAGAGCTTATAATAATATAAAAATTATTAATTTCATATAAATTAGTCATCAATACAAAAAATATTAAACCTTGAAAACCTAAATTTATAAGTAATAACCTAGAATAAATTGAACTAGTATCATTTCCAAAATAAATATTTGTTTCAAAAAATTGTATTAAACTATAAAACATAACAAATAAACCAATAATTATTTTTTCTTTTTCTTTTGATCCAATAAGTACTAGACCTGAACTTTCACCAATTATAAATGATGCTAATGAAGTTTCAAAATTTACACACATTATAATAATACTATAATAAAAATTCATTTATAAATAAAATAATAGTAATTGAAATAGTAAATAAGAATAATAATATAGTAAATAAGAATAATAATATAGTAAATAAGAATATATATTCAAAATAAAAATAAATATTATAATAATTTATAGAATGAATACAAATTCAATATTACCATTTATTGCTATAATAATATCAGTAATAGCGAGATTTATTTTTATGTATTTATTATATGTAAAAAAATCTACAAATAATTATTCATTAATTTTTTGTGGATTAAATATATGTTCTTCAGTTTTATGGATATATTATTCAATTGTAATAAAAAATTTTTTATTTTTAATAAGGAGTTTGATTGATTTAGTATTATTTTGTATATCAAGTTTATATATAATTTATAATAAGATTAAAGAACATAGACAAATAAGTATAATAAATTTATAAATCTTCATTTATTATACTTAATATATTATGATAATTATTTATAAAAATTAGAAATTATATTAATTGCGATATACAATTATGCATAATTGAGATAAAAAATCGTTCTTGATCTATATTAGGTTCACAATGAATTCCAATATTTTTATTATCAGGATCATCCTTACGAAGCAGGTAAAATTTATAAGAAATATAAAGAAGAATTACAAAACAAAACCAATGATAAGTAAAAATCAAATTAGAGAATGAAAAAATAAAAAAGATTCCAAATAAATTAGAAGCAAGAACTCAATTAAGAGTATTGAATAAAAAAATAAAATTAAGTTCAAATATAAAATTTGTTCTATCTATGCAATCACATTACAAGTTCAAGGAGTATCTAAAAGCGACAGCGAAGAGATATAGAACTATAGTTCATGATGTAGATGAAAGTTATACATCACAATGTTGTACAATGTGTGGAGTATTATCAAAAATATATGATAATAATAGAGTAAAAACATGTACATGTGGATATAAAATAAATAGAGATCTAAATGGAAGTAGGAACATATATTTACACCTTTTGACATTTAAAATGCCGATTTTTTTATTAAAAAATTGATTTATAATTACAATAATATTGTAATAATATATAAAATATGAATAATTCAAAAATTGATAATAATGACATCAATAGTGAAAAATAACAAAAAAAATAAAATAATTAAAAGTATTTCTGTTGATATAAATGACAACGACAAAAATAATAAAACTGATAATGAAAATGATAATATAACACAAATAAATAATGAAATAACAAAACAAATAAGCAAAGATATTTTAAATGAATTAACAGATGAAAAATTACTTGATGATTATTTAAAATGTAAATCTGTTAATAATGCTATAGATAAGTTAATAGATGTATTAAAAGATGTTGGAATAGAAGACAATAAAATAACAGAAATAAAAAATAAATATATTTTAGAATTAATACCCGCAGGAACTAAAGGTGTTATAAGAGGAAATAAATTTAATCAAATAGTAAAAAAATATATTACAAATTTAAAACTTAACAAAAAAACATATGAAATTTGTTTTGAAAAAAAATGTGAAGATATTGAAACATCAGAAATACCTGATTGGTACATTAAAAATATAAAAAATAATAAAGTTATAATAGGAATGAACCAATTAGATTTGTGGGGTGGAGGACAACAAATAAATAGAGGTTCAAAATATTTAATTGATTGTAAATTTAATAATGATAAAACTAAATTATTATGTGTTGTATGTAATGAAATTAAATTTAAAACTAAAAAAAATAAAGCATTTAATTTTTTTGAAATTGGATTTAAAAATGATACACTATGTTATTTGAATAATTTAGAAACAATTATAAAAAAATTCTTAGATAATTAAATATATTTATTAAATTCTTTTATTAATTCTTGTTTGCTTATACTTTTTGGTCCAACCGTATTGTTAAAATCGAAATTAATTTTTTCTAATAATTTAATATTATCATTTACTGATTTATTGTTTGTAAATTTTATAAAATAATGTGATTGAATGCTTTTATCATCTGTTTCTTTATCTATTTTTCCAGCATAAACACCAACTCTTCTAAATGAAATATCATGATGTTCTGTTTTATCAACAAATTTAAAATTTTTAGGTTCTATTTTATCTGGTATTATTCTTTCTGTTTTCTTTTTTTTCCAAATTTGAAAAACACAAGGAACATCACAATCATCACCATTAACACTAAAAGAATTTTCTGGTAAATCTTTTTCATAAATTAAATGGAAAAATTTATCAAATTTTGCTTTATTTGAATCTTTTTTAAATGATTTGGGTAAAATAAATGAAATTGTATTAGCAAATTCACAACATTTTTTTATAAATTGAATTGCTAATGACGACTGACGACCAAAAGGTGGATTACCAATAATATGAATTTTTTTATATGGTTCAATAACTTTATCAACATCTAATAATAAAAAATCTTGTTTTATAATTTCTTTATTTTCTGGTATTAAATCATAAAATTTATGATTTTTTGTTAGTTCTTTAATAATTTTAATAAATGAACCATTACCTGCACTTGGTTCAATTATTAAATCATTTTTTTTAATATTGATATGTTTTTCAATTTGAACTTTACAATCTTCAACAATATCCAATTTAGTATAATATTTATCTGTTGTATCTCTTTTTAATCCAGTATCTTGTTTTATGGTTGTTTCTTTTTTACTTATTTTTTTATTCTTAATAGATAATATATTCTTATTTTTAATCAATTTTTTATTCATTTATATATTATATTTATATATTTTTTTTTTTGAAATTAATAATATTAAATTTATATGTTTTTTGAAAAATTAATATTAAATATTGTTTATAATTTATTTACAATAAAAATAATATAAAATAATATTATCTTATTATATAATTAAAAATGGAAGAAATTATTAATGAATATAAATATATTTGTGATAAATGTGATTATAAGTGTAATTTTATTAGTCAATGGAATAATCATATAAAAACTGAATTACATAAAACAGGTAAAAGAAAAACAAGAACAGATAAAAAAGAAGTTGGAAAATGTAATAAATGTGATTACATAACAAATAATCACACAACAATGTTAAAACACATATTAAATAAACATTCAACAATTGAAGAAAGAAAACAAAAATTTAAATTTTATTGTGAATTATGTGATTTTGGTTCTTTTTCCAAAGATACTTATGATATACATATTAACTCTGACAAACATAAAATTTATAGTATTAGAAAAAAATAATTTTATTATTATTTTATATAAATATTTATATAAAATGTCATCAAAACATAAAAGTGAAGATTATAAATTATCAGTTGTTAAATATTATTTAAGAGCTAATAAAACACAAGAAGAAGTATGTAAAATTTTTGAATGTTCGCCAAGAAGTTTAATGAGATGGGAATTATTATTGATAGTAATTTTTTTATAACATCTTTTTCTCTTTTAGAATAGTTAATATCAAATATTTTGTAGCTTGATTTCTTAGCTTTAATAAATTTTGATACATTTGAAGCGTTGAATAACATATTATATTAACTATTTAATATGTAACTTTTCTAATATATAATACATATAAATAAATTTTCAATTTTTAGTATAAAAATATATATAAAAATTAATTACTATATAAAAACAGTTAAATGGATATACACAATACATTACATACTGTATTTTTACGATCACCGAATAATTTATTTGATGAATTTTTGGTAGAATGTGAAAAGTTTTATACAACACCAGCACATAATTTAATAGAATTAAAACAACGGGATAATAAGAAAATAAAAGGAGATATATTTGAAGAATTTTGTGTATTATATTTATTACATATAAAGAAAGTAAAAAACGCATGGAGATTGCAAGATGTACCAATAAATATATTAGAAAATTTAGGTTTAGATAAAAAAGACATGGGAATAGACATAATAGTAGAAAATGTAAATGGAAAATACGATGCAATTCAATGTAAATATAAAAACAGACAAAATGCAAATAATAAAAAAATAATATTATCATGGAAAATATTATCAACATTTTATGCATTATGTATGCGAAGTGGTATAAATAATAATGGTACAAGAGAATGGAATAAACATATAGTAATGACAACATGTGATTATATAAAACATGTTGGAAATAAAACAAATAAAGATTTATCAATTTGTATTAAATCATTTCAAAATATAACAAAAGATGATTGGCTAAAAATGTGTAATTTACAAAATAGTTATAAAATAAATCAACAAATAGAAATAAAAGAAACAAAAGAAGAAGTAGAACTAGAAGTAGAAGTAGAAGTAGAAGTAGAAGTAGAAGTAGAAAAAGAAATAAAAATAGAAGATGATAAAACATTACTTCGTAGATTACGATTAGAATATTATGAGAATAGATTAAATAAATCTGTATAAAAAATAGTATATTTATAAATGTAAATGGATATAGTAGAAGTTGAAAATAGATTAATGGAAAGAGCGTGTGAATTATCTACAAAGAGTGTGACTAATGGCTGTGGTCCATTTGGATGTGTAATAACAGATTTAGATTACAATATAATAGCAGAAGGGCACAATATGGTAACAGAGTTAAACGATGCAACAGCACATGCGGAGATAGTCGCAATAAGAGAAGCGAGTAAAAAGGTGAATAATTTTAATTTAGAGAACTGTAGATTATTTTCTAGTTGTGAGCCATGTCCAATGTGTTTATCAGCAATATACTGGTCAAAAATAAAGAATGTATATTACGCAAATACGAAGACAGATGCGAAGAATATAGGTTTTGACGATGAAGAGATATATGAAGAATTAAACAAGAAGATAGAAGAAAGAAAAATAAGTATAAAAAAAGTAAAATCAAATAATTCACTAGATAGTTTTGAATTATGGTCAGAGAAAAAAGATAAAATAGAATATTAAGTTAGCAAGCTTTAGTGATAAAACAAGTTTGATTAGTATATTTATCATTATAAAAGAATTTAACATCAGTATATACGGATGATTTAAGATATTTATAAGAGAAATTAGCCATATTATTATAACATAATTTATTATTATCATATGCTTCACTACTTGGCCAATAATTTTCTATATAAGAACTAGTAATAGGTATATTAGAATCAGATGTTACCGTTATACATTTTGTACAATTAGAATCACTAGTATTATACGGAATTATATTATATTTAAAGTATAATAAAATAGCATCACAACAGTCACATTTTTTATATTTAATAAATTTAGCATTGAACGAGTGTAATTTATTAGATTTAGTAACAGAAATAATAAAATAAGCATTCAACAAAGAAACGACATTATTTTTAAAATCAGTCCAAGCATCATTAGGATGAGTTGAAATATTAAGAGTGGATGATGCGAAATTTTCTTTAGTAAGTTTAAAAACGCAAATTTTATAATTATTATTAGAACAATAGCTATTAGAACAGCAATAATTAGGATTACAATATTTTCTTTTTTTATCACATTTAATAATAGTATTAACTTTACTAAATATGAATCCAATGGTATTAATACATTCTGCCATAAATTTTTATATTAAAATATGAATATATATTAATTTAAGACAGAGTAATATAAAATAAAATAGTTTTATAATAAAAATTTTTAGAATAGACAAATATTATAATAAAAAATTTTTATATAATAATTCAAATAGAAGATGATTTTTCAGTAGATTCTATAGGTTTATTAAATTCTATAGAATTAATATTTGGATACAATTTAGATACAAAAGATACATTATTATGGATGAAACATATAAAGGATTCTATAATTTTAAAAATAATTTTATTAATAAATTTATTAAATTCAGAATACAACAGAACGATAATAAATAAAGTGAAAGTAGAACTAATAAAATTGATGTATAAAATAAATAGAGAAATAACATTTTTAGCCAATCTTCTAGCATTTAATTCAATCATTTTTTTATGTAAAACAAGGATAGATAATATGAGTGAATCAAATAAGAAAAAGAAGAAAACTGCACGAATAAAGAAATTTGAAAATATAAAAGATAAAAAAATGAATAATATTAAAAATATATTTTGTTTATCGTTAAAGAATTTAATATATGGAATGATCCAAGATAATTTTTTATGTTTTTTTTTAATATTATTAACTAGTATGTTTATATTATTATTAATGATTTCATTAAAATTAGTAGAAAATAGATTATAAAATTTTATATATTTATCAAACATTTCTATTTATATAATATAAATATATTATAAATATATTAACATATATATTGATATATATGCCAGAAGGTCCTGAATTATTATATTTTGCTACTTTATTAAAAAAAAAGTTTAATAATAGTATTATATCTGATATATTATCTTTTACAAATAAACCAGTAATAATACCAAAAGATTATGAAGGAAAAATAATTAATATAAATTCAAAGGGAAAAATTTTATGGATACAAGTGACAGGAAAAAATCATGATTATTTCATACATATACATTATGGAATTTCAGGATGGTTAACAACAGAAAAACCTGAAAAAAACATTAAATTTGAATTTATTATTAAAAAAAAGAGTAGAGAAATAAGATTATATATGGAAGATCAACGAAGATTTAGTAAAATAAAAATATACAAAGAAGAAGATCATATTAAAGCATTAAATTTATTAGGTATAGATATTTTTAGTAAAGAGTTTACATTAATAAAATTCAAAGAAGAAATAGAAAATAAAAACACATTATTAGCACCATTTTTATTAAATCAGAATATATTTAGTGGAATCGGAAATTATATAAAAAACGAGTCACTATATTTAACAAGATTACATATAAAAATAAAAACATCAGAATTAGATGATGATAAAATAAAAATATTGTATAATAATATTTTATTTGTTGCTTATTCAAATTTATATGAGATGTTAAAAGATTCGGAAATAGAAAAGTATTTAGATGATAATAAAAAATATAACAAACCAAGTAAATTAGAAGTTCCATATAAATATAAAATATATAGTTTGGATAAAACAATAACAGGTGAAAAAGTGTACAAAGTAAAAGTTGGTGGTCGTGATAGTTATTGTATAAAAGAATTATGTAAATAATGAAAATAGATTAAGAAAATATCATTATAATAGAAAATAAAAAATAAAAAACAAAAATAATGAGATTAAATTATGAGATAATATCAAAAGAAGAATCAAAAAATAATATAATAAATTATTTTAAGAATTTAGATCATACTAAATTATCTTATTACATAAATACAAATTTACCAACAGATTTAGTAAATTTTGTAGAAGAAAATATATATGATGAAGAAGATATAGAATTAAGTTATTTTTTAAATGAATATATTACATTAGCTATAAATAAATATGCAACACTACGAAGACCAATATATGATAAGAATATAATAAATAGCATAAAAATATCATTTATAACAGATTTAATATATTTTGAAGATATTTTTGTATTAGATGATATTATTTATATAAATTATTCATATATAAAGAGAGTATTTGAGTTAGTAGAATATACTGGATATAAGAATATGGATCAAGTGTATATATATAATAACAAAGTATATGATAAAAATTTATTGAAGCGATTATTAAAGAGTATAATATATATATTACAAAATAAAAACAGTACTACATGGTTAATAGAATTAAGTGAAAAATACAGATATTTTTTAATAGACAAAGAAGAAATAAATAGTATTGAAATATTGGATAAAATATTATTAGATATAAATACGAGTTTTTTAGATAATAAAATAATTGTGTATGAAATCAATAATAAATTATATTGTAATTTAAGAATAATTGTATCAAATAGTTATTGTAATTATTCACCATATTATGAGAATATATTATTTGAATTAATATATAATATTGATGATAAAGGAGATAATAAATATTCTTTAATAAAAAGTGATAAAAATTTTCAATTAGATGAAAATCCATTTGAATATCATGCAAATAAAATAACAAATTGTATTATATATTAGGAATAGAATCTGTAAAATTAAACTTTATAATATTACAAAGTTTAATAAATAATTAGTAGAATATTATTATTTATGTAAAATAAATATTATTATCAAAGAAATAATAATAATCATTAGTGTATTTTTGTGTAGACATATCAAAACCAGGAGGATCTGTAGTCATATCGTAATTAAAATCTTGATTATGTATTAAGTATTTATCATCAATTATTATAAACATACCATAATATTCACCATAATCCATTGACTGTAATGTTACAGGTGTTGCATCACTTATTGAATCAACAATTGATATAATATTGTTATCTATTCTGAAATATTTATCAAAATGATGTAGAACGACTTGTTCTTTATTTGGTTGATTATCTTGTTGATCTTGATTATCTTGACTATCTTGTTGATCTTGATTATCTTGTTGATCTTGTTGATCTTGATTATCTTGTTGATCTTGTTGATTATTGTGTTGTTGAATATCATGTTGATTATCATGTTGATTATCATGTTGTATATCTATTTGATCATCTAAAATATAAGTTTCATAATGCATAGTATTACTATTTAAATAATAGAATGCGAGTATAATAATAGCAATTATGATAATAGAATAATTCATTTATATATTTAAATAAAGAAATAAAAAATATTATTATAATAAATTAATTTAAAATTAGTGATATAAATAAAATTATTATATAAGAATGAGCACAAAAGGAAAGTATGCAATTGGTATTGATTTAGGAACAACATATTCATGCGTTGGAGTATATCGTGATGGTCAAGTAGAGATCATTGCAAATGATCAAGGAAATAGAACAACACCATCCTGGGTAGCTTTTACATCGGAAGGTGAACGATTATTAGGAGATGCAGCCAAGAATCAAGCATCATCTAATGCATCTAATACCATTTTTGATGCAAAACGATTAATTGGTAGAAAATTTACTGATTCAGTAGTTCAAGAAGAGATGAAGACTTTTCCATTTAAAGTGGTTCCTCATTCTAGTGGAAATTGTGGTATTCAAGTAGAATACAAAGGTGAAAATAAAACATTTACTGCAGAAGAAATTTCAGCAATGATATTAACAAAAATGAAAGAAACTGCAGAATCTTTTTTAGGTGAAAAAGTAACAGATGCAGTAATTACAGTTCCAGCGTATTTCAATGATGCACAGCGTCAATCAACAAAAGATGCTGGAACGATTGCTGGATTAAATGTATTAAGAATAATCAATGAACCAACAGCAGCTGCAATTGCATATGGTTTAGATAAGATAAATAAAGAACACAATATTTTAATATTTGATTTTGGAGGCGGTACCTTCGATGTTTCACTTTTAACACTAGATGATGGTGTTTTTGAAGTAAAAGCGACCGGTGGAGATGGTCATTGTGGTAAACTAATCTGCTGCAATTAAAAAAGAATTTTAACTGCGGGAAGTCCTTAAAGTTGTAAAAAATTAATAGTCAATAAAATTATTAATTCTACTACTAAATTATAACAGTAATGTTATAATGGCTAAGCTAACTACTTAGGTATAGTAAAAATGTAGCAAATATATAGGTAATCCGCAACCAAGCTGTCAAGAAATTGGTAGAAGGTTCAACGACTAGGTAAAGTAACCTAAAAGATTTAAAATCTCATGGTAAAATACCCACGAATGAATTCAAACATATATAAGTAATATATGTTTAAGATATAGTCTGGACTGAAGGGAAACTTTCAGAAGACAGGATAAAGAGCCTGTTGATAACACCTCGGGTGAGGATTTAGACAATCGTCTAGTAGATTTTTGTATTCAAGAATTTAAGAAAAGGACGAAAATAGATATTCATGACAATGCGCGAGCAATGCGTAGATTAAAAACAGCATGTGAAAGAGCAAAACGAACATTATCATCATCAACGAGTGCGATAATTGAAGTAGATGCCTTATCAGATGGAAATGATTTCAACACGACAATAACTCGTGCGAGATTAGAAGATTTAAGTGCGGATATTTTCAGAAGAGTTATGGAACCAGTTGATCGTGTATTAATGGATGCAAAAGTATCAAAAGCAGATGTACATGACATAGTATTAGTAGGAGGATCAACGAGAATTCCGAAGATTCAGGAGATGTTAAGTAATTATTTCAATGGAAAAGAATTATACAAATCAATTAATCCAGATGAAGCGGTAGCATATGGTGCTGCAGTACAAGCTGCAATTTTAGGTGGTCATGGTGATAACAGAACTGATCAATTATTATTATTAGATGTTGCGCCATTATCACTGGGTGTAGAGACATCCGGAAATGTAATGACAGTATTAATTCCAAGAAATACGACAATTCCATGTAAGAAAACACAGACCTTTTCAACATATTCTGATAATCAACCAGCATGTAGCATATGTGTATATGAAGGTGAGCGTAAATTTACTCGTGATTGTAATCAATTAGGTAAATTTGATTTAACTGGAATTCCGCCAATGCCGCGTGGTATGCCACAAATTGAGATTACATATGATTTAGATGCGAATGGTATTTTAAATGTAAGTGCATGTGAGAAATCAACTGGTAAATCACAAAAGATTACGATTACAAACGAGCGTGGTCGTTTATCAGCAGATGACATAGAAAGAATGGTACAAGAAGCAGAGAAATTTAAAGAAGAGGATGAATTACAACATCAGAAGATTGAATCAAGAAATAGTTTAGAAAGTTTATTATTTAGTTCAAAGAATAGTTTGAACGAAGAAAAGTTAAAAGATAAATTTTCATCAGAAGAAAGAGATTCTATTGAGAGCAAGATTAAGGAGATTCAAGAATGGATGAGTTCCAATGAGTCTGCATCAAAAGAAGAGTATGATGATAAAAGAAAAGAATTTGAAACATTATTTCATCCAATAATGCAAAGAGTTTATGGAGAATCCGGAGGAACACCAGGAGGAATGCCAAACTTAAGTCCAGAACAGATGGCACAAATGGAGGAGATGTTAAAGAACATGACACCAGAACAGCGTGCTCAAATGGAGTCAATGGCATCTGGCATGGCAGGAGGAATGCCATCTGGAACATCTACTGGAGGAATGCCATCTGGAACATCTACTGGAGGAATGCCATCTGGAACATCTACAGGAGTATCTGAGCCAAGTGTAGAAGAGATAGATTGAGAATCTATAGATTGATTAATATAAGATAAATTATTTGACTGAATATCATTATTTTTAATAGAAGTAATAATATTATTAATTTTAGTAATAATATAATTAACTTTATTTTTATATTTATTATATTTAATTTTATAAGACATATAATATAGTATAGAAAAACGAATGTCAATAAAAACACTAATAGGAAAAGAAGGATTTCTATTTTTGCAGAATGATTCAGCGCGCGAATTAGAAGTTCATAATAATAATTTATGCATAGTAAATAATTATTTTAGTAATGCTTACACTAATATTAAAAATAAATATTTAATGATAATATTTCCGAACAAGTCATTATTGTATAAAGAATATTTACCTGATGAATATAATTTACAATATAGACCAGGATATATAAAATACAAAGAATATTTAGAGAATCACATATTAGATGGATATGAAATTTTAAAAAAAGAAAAAGAAGATATAATTAATGAAAAAAATGATTTACTATATTATAAAACAGATACACATATAAATTTATATGGAAATATAGTAATATATAAAAATTTTATAAAAAAAATAAAAGAATTATTTGATATTGACTGCGAAACAATTGATTATCAAATTAATAAAAAAGAAGAAATACTTATAAATTTACGATATGGTTTGGGTGATTTAACATGGGAAATAAATGCAGGTAATGAATCATTAATGAATATGAATGATATTTATTATTATAGTGATAATATACAAATGATATATATGTCATATATAATAAATTCAGATGATTATATAAAGTTGTATAAATATGAAGATTGTACATTAATTGATAAAACATTAGAATTAGATAATAATATTTTAGTATGGGAAATATTATCAAAATATATTTTGTATAGGAAAAATGAAAATAAGATTAAAAAGAAAGTATTAATATTTTATGATAGTTTTTTAATAAACATGTTAAAAGTATATTTAGAATTGTTTGATGAAGTATATATGGCAAAGTCTATATTAAATTTAGATTTAATAAACAGTATAAATCCTGATTATATATTTGAATTTCGTGTAGAAAGATTTTTACTGTGAATAAAAGAATCAAGATATTTTAATATATATTTTTCAAATTCAAAGATACCATAAATTTTTCCACAATTAACACTAATAACATTTTTTTCAATTTCTTCAATATTAATATCTCTAGAATCAGATGCAGAAACTAATTTAGTTTTTTTTGCTAAGAAATACGACAAATATTCAAAATCCTGTAGAAATGCTGGATAATAAATTAATAATTTATTAATCATATTATTTTTAATATTATTAATTTCTTCAATAGATGGTTCATAATTTTCAATATCATCATAAATATTAGAAGAAAAAACCGGAGTATATTCAACATCAGTTAATGTATATATATTATTATAAATATCTCTAGGATATAAAGAACAAAATTTACCATCCATTATTGTAATTGCATCAAATAATGTATTATTAATTTTTTTAAATAATAAAGATATTGTTAATTCATAATAATATCTTTTTGTAGATAATTGTAATTGATTATATGTACAATCTAATAATAAATCACATTCAATTATCTTGTTATTATCACATATTACACTAATTATATTATCATTTTTAATATAATTAGTTACTCTAGTATTAAAAATAATATTAATATCATCTAAATTAGATTCAAAATATGATTTAATTAAATCAGAATTAATTACATGTTCATTAACAGATAAAATATTATTTTGTATATTAGTAAATATATTATTATTGATAATATTAAAATTAAAATTTTCATATTTATAAATGTGTGTATATGTGTCATAATCTATTATAGAATTATTAGAAATTAAATAATAATTATTTTTAAGATAATTAATACAAAAATTATATTTTGAAATAAATTTATCATAATTATTTTTACATAATTGTCTAGTATTATAATTTCTTGGATAATGATATCCATAATGTAATCTATTTTGATTATAATAAGAACTATTATCAAAAATACTATTATTTTTCTCAATAATTGTTATATTAAATATATTATACTTATTTAATATGGATGCTATATGACATCCATACCATCCACTACCTATTATAATTATATTCATTATATATTACAATAATAAATAATATATTACAATAATAAATAATTTATTAGATATGATAAAAATTTAAGAATAAATATTTATTATTTATTATATTTATAATGACAACTGCATTAGTTGGATATACAGGATTTGTTGGATCAAACTTGTTACAATTTTATAATATTGATTATTTTTATAATAGTAAAAATTTTAATGAAGCCAAAAATATGTCATTTGATACTATATTTTTTGCTGGAATACCTGCAGTTAAATGGTATGCGAACAAATATCCAGAAGAAGATTTACAGATAATAAATAATATAAAAGAAATATTAAAAACCATAACAGTAAAAAAATTCATATTAATAAGTACAATAGATGTTTATGAAAATTCAGAATCAGAAAATATAAATTATGAAAATGAAAGAGAAGATTATGATTGTGATTGGGTATTAAATCATCATTATGGTAGAAATAGATATTTATTTGAGTTATTTGTAAAAAACGAGTTTAAAAATCACCATATAATAAGATTACCAGCATTATTTGGAAAAGGATTAAAAAAGAATGTGATATATGATTTATTAAATAATAATTTAATTGAAAATATACCAATAAATTCTAAATTTCAATGGTATGATTTAGAATGGTTAAAAGATGATATAGATATAGTTATTAATAATAATATTAAAATTTGTAATTTATTTACAGAACCATTAGATACTAGAGAAATTATAGATTTATTTAACTATGATAAAAATATTTTTCAAAATAAAAATGTAATTATATACAATCTTAAAACAAAATATTCAAAATTATTTAATAATAATTCAGCTATTGATTATATCAGAAATAGTAAAGTTGTATTAGAATCAATAAAAAAATATATTCATTACTATAAATTAAATAAATCAAAATTATGTGTATCTAATATATGTATAAAAAATACATCACATTTACAATTTGCATGTATATTAAAATTATTTGGTATTCAAAATGTACAAATTGCACCAACAACATTAATCAATAATTGGTCAGAATTAAATAATATAGATTTATCAGTGTATACAGATAATAATATTAATATATATTCATTTCAATCAATTACATTTACATTAAATGATTTAAATATATTTAAAGATAATAGCTTTTTCTTAAAAGAACATATAAAACGAGTAATAGACTGTGCATCTAAAAATAGATTAAAAATATTAGTTTTTGGATGTCCACGCAATAGACAAATTATAGAAGATAATAATGATAATATAAAAAATGATAATATATTTATAAATTTTTTCAGAGAGATAGGTGATTATTGTAAAGATAAAGATATAACAATATGTATAGAACCAAATAGCAAGATATATAATTGTAATTATTTAAATAAGATAAGTGAAGTTGGTGAAATTGTTAAAAAAATAGACAACAATAATATAAAGATGATGGTTGACATAGGAAATGCAATAATGGAGAATGATGATTTATCAGAAATACATATGTATAAAGATATAATTTATAATATTGATATATCAGAAAAGAATATGAAAGATTTTGGAGATCCACATGCATTAAATTATGTTTTTATAAATGCATTAAAAATGATAAAATATAATTATAATATAAATTTAGAAATGTTAATAAATAATAAAGAAGATGAATTATGTATATTAAGAAAATCACTAAATAATTTTGTTGAATTATATAGTAATATATAAAATAATTACAAGTTTTCTAAAAATTTTAATTTTGTTAAAGGTATTACATTATTTTCACTATCAATAATAGTTATATTTAATTTATAATTATCAATAATTTTTTTAAATAAGTTAATATTTTCATCAGCATAACTTTGTGATTTAAGAATAAAAACATTTGTATTTTCTTTAAAATATATCATATTAACAAGACTACCACCCCAAGTCATTACAATATTATTCGCATTTTTAATATAATTAATAAAAGTATCATAATCTAATAATTCAGGATTAATAGATTTAAAATTAACGGATACTAAATAATGTTCAATATCATTTTGATTAGTCAAGTTTCGTGGTAGATGTGTTGCAATACCTCTAGTAATAAATATATTATGATAATGAAAATTCAAGTCATTAATTTTTGAAATAATTTTAGTAGTAATATGATTAGGAAAAGAATGAAATGTTTTATCATTAAAAGTATGTTTAATTAAAAATACTTTTTTCATTTTAAGTATACTTTTACCATAAGTATATGCATTAATTGCATTATCATCATAAATATAGTTAAAGATAGTATTATAATTAGTAATTGGAATTTTTTGAATAAGATTATCAGTTGGAAAATCTACAAAAGGTGTATATTTATTGTCTACATCTATACTTTGTAGTTTATTAGTAAAATCAGCTAATGAAAATAATTCATCTTTAAAATGTCCATAAGTTTGAAACCATTTTTGTATACTTATAATATTTGATCCAATATCAATAATATTAAAATTATGAATATTACCAATATTATTACGAATATTACTAGTATTATTAATATCAATATTACTATCATTTTCTTCGTTATCACTATCATTATTAAAATTAATAGAAGTATCATTAAAATTAATAATTTTTAGTATTTTTTAATATCATTATAATGTGTTATAAAATGATATATATTATCAGTGAACCATTTACTATAATATAGTATTTTTTTATTTTTTGTAAAGAATAATGACAAATAAGTAAAATGTAGATTTATATAATAAATATCTTCTTCATCATCTGTTTCAAGATATTCATAATCATCTAATTTTTTATAATCAGTTTTTAAAAAAATAGATAAATTTTTTATCAAACTATTATTTGTTATAGATTTTATTAATATTTCTCTATCCTCATCACTAATTTTTTTAATATTATTAATTTTATTTAATAAATCATTTGACATTATATATTTTATATAATAATATATATTTTTTATATAATGTTATATAAAATATAGTTATTTTATTATATTTATATTAAAGTTTCTTCTTTCCAAACTGCGATTCGTTGCGTAATACCTAATGTAATTAATTCAGCAAAATTATTTTTAAGGATAAATGGAACAATAACTTCAATATCAGGAACAATATCAGTATAATTTTTATAATGATTAAAATAATATAATAATTTATTAAAATAATAATCTAATGTATTTTTTTCTAATTTATAAAAACTAGTATAATAATATTCACGATCAGTAACATCTATATTTTTTTTAAGAATATTATAATTATTATCAAAATTTTTATAATTAAAATTTTTATTAACTAGATATCTACCAGATATTTTATAAAAATTTTTAATTTGTTTAAAATTAATATTTTTTAAAAATACATCATAAAATTTAAGTTGTTGAGCCATTTCAGACAATGCTTTATATGGATAATCGTCTGTATAATAATTTAGTGTTTTATCATCAGTAATATTTATAAATTTATCAATTATATTATTTAAAATATTTAATTCATTTTTATCATGATTATTAAAATCTGAATTATCAAATAATATAATATATGAGTTTGGTATATATTTTCTTATACTATCAATTGTTTCAATAGTTTGATTAAATCTTTCTTGAGAACTGTATATACTTCTAGTAGAAGTATATGTAAATTCTTTATCAGATACATATATTTTTGAAGTTATTAATACTAAATTTTTATTATAAATAGGGTATTCAATTTTATAATGATTAAAATAATCATCCCAAAAAGAGTTAAAATATATATTAGGTTCTATAGTATAAAAATAATTTTGTTTATGTTTAAAAATTAAATTATTAAATTCATTAATAGAATTAAAAGAATATGCTTTATCATAACTTGCTAATCTATTTTTAATAACACTTGGATATTGTTTTTCTATATATAATATAGGTAAATCAGTTATCATTGATAATGTTAATGTATATGAATATGTTTCTGGCCAAATTGATGATTCAATTAAAATATTTGGTTTATGTTCAACTAATAATTTATTTAATTCATTAATATTATTATAACTATACTTATTTGTAAAATTTATATTGTCAAAAGTACCAAATACAACAAATTTAATATTTTTATTATTTTTATAATAATTAATTAATTCTTCAATAATATATTTACCTTTAATATCATTTATTGCACCTATAATACCAATTACTATATCATTAATATTATCTATTTTTTCTATTTTTTCTTTAATTATATTAAAATCTGGTAGTTTTGATATAATAATTTCAGTATTGTCATTTATATATTTTTGAAATATATCTAATGTTACTATATTTTGCATTACTATTCTATTGCATTTAGATAAAATAATATTTTTAATATTTTCTTTATTTTCTTTATTTTCTTTATTTTCTTTATTTTCTATATTTTCTATATTTTTAATATTATCTTTATTATTAATTAGCTGATGATAAAATGGTTGAGAAATATCATTAATTAAGAAATAATCGTGTGTAATAAAAGTGACATGTTTATTTAATAGAAATAAAGTATTAATAAAATTATCAGTATGATTAATAATATGATTAATAAAAATTTTTGTAATTTTATTAGAATTTTCTTGTAGAAATAAAACACTTTCTTGTTCATTATATTTATGTTCAAGTTCATATTCATCATTAATTGTAAAATGCACTAAATCATTATAATTTCTTGCAATTAAAAAATTAATATTTTTTTTATAAAATGATACTATTGTATTAAGAAATTTTGTTGTTCCACCACCTAAATTAGGAAAATCAATAATTAAAATAAATGAATTATAATTGTTTAAATTATCAATAACTGATGTATTAAATTTATATAATTTATTATAAGATGTTGTATACAATATATCATTTTCATTAATAATTGTTGTATTATGGTTATTATAAAATAAGTATTTATTTGTATTAATATATTGATTTGTCCAATTAAAAGTAGTTGTAAAATTATTATATACACATGGCTTTATTATTATTTTGTATTGACGATTTTCATGTTTACCAAAATAATGATAATGAATTTCTGCTAAATCGTCATCTAATTTTTGTAAATCTACATTTAAATTTTTATAATTTGTGGTATCAAAATCATCTGGTAATATAATATTAAACAATTTATTATGCTGTATACCATATGTTAAATAATATCTTGCTAATTCTATATCATCTAAATCTTTTAATTCATTAAATATTCTTGTATAATCATCAGAATCATCTATATATAATTTTTTTTCTTTATTTCCATGTTTCATATAGTGAATTGCTGCTTGTGTGTTTGTCAAATGTTGTACATTTTTATTTAATTTTTTATAGAAATATACAATAAAATCATCTGGTAATACAATTCTATAAATTCTATTTTCTCGTTGAGCATTATTAATAAAATGAACTTCAAGTTGTTTTTTATTTAAAAGTTTCAAGTCACTATTATATTTTTTATATAACTTGTAATTAAAATCAGAAGGTAATATATTATTTTCCATTAAATATAATATATTATATTAAAAAAATATTAATTTATAGTATAATTATTAATCTTGTAAATATTTTTTTATTAGATTAAGGTAATAAAAATTATATTGTAACGAAGGTTCAATATTCATTTTTTCTCCCCATTCATTCCAACCATTAATCAATAGAATATTTTCAATATCAGATTTTTTAGTAATTTTATCATTTTTATTATTTTTATCATTTTTATTATAAGTTTCAATAATTTTATTTAAAAATAGTATTTTATTAAATTCAGAGTTATTAACACAAATTGTTGAATTTTGTAATCTAGATGGTTTAGATAAACGAATTCTATTATCAAAATCAAATACAACTGTATTAATAATACTATCATTATTTATATTATCAAGGTCATTATTAATATATTTTTTATAATCTAAATATATTTGTGATAAATTTTCGTCATAATAACAAGATTTTGATTTTTTATAGTTAAAGTTAAAATTATAATTTAAATAGCCATCATAATAACCGTTCATTGAATTTATTATAAAATAGACGCCTTTATAAGAATTTTTAATACATTTATAGTTTAGTGTATTATATAATAATTTAATTTCACTATTCGTCATAAACCATGGATGATGTAACATAAATACAGGTTTATTATCTATTTTTAAATAATTTTCATGTTTAAAATAATTTAGTAAATTATTAACATTTATATTAACATAATTTTCATCATAAATATTTTCTATTTTTTCGGAACTATTACCAAATGCAGGATTATTAGTCCAAGATTCATTAGCCCATATAAAGAAGACTTTTCTATCATTCATATTTATTTTGCTATCAAAGAATAAATTAATAACTTTTTGCATAATCATATGATTATTAGTTATAGTATTAATAGAAAACCAATAATAATAAATAGCAAAACCAGAGATATTATATAATGTAATAATATCAATTTGTTTTTGAATAATATTATAATCGGTTAAATTATAATCAAGCATATTATTAAGATTATATTGTTTCAAGTCTGGTGATTCAATATTTAAAGTACTATAATTATTAATATTTTTTGAAATAAGAAATAAATTATGAATATCACTGAAATTTTTATAAAATGCTATATCATTTTCAATAAAATTATGGTATTGTGGAAAATATACACAATATGATTTAATATTATATTTATTTAAATTTACAGATTTTGAATTATCTTCTAATTTAGAAGTATCTGGCTTAAAATAATTATCCCAAAAAGAATTAAAATAGATTATAGGTTCAATTGTATAAAAATAATTTTGTTTATATTTATAAATTATATTATCAATTTCACTAATAGATTCAAATGAATATGCTTTATCATAAGTTAATAATCTATTCGTTACAACATTTGGAAATGGTTTTTTTAAATAAATAATAGGTAAATCAGTTAACATAGATAATGTTAATGTATATGAATATGTTTCAGGCCATAATGATGTTTCAATAAGAATATTTGGTTTATTTCTTTCTAATAAGTTATTTAATTCATCAATATTATTATAAACAAATTGATTTTTATAATTTAATTCAATAACACCAAATATAATAATTTTAACATTATCATTAGATTTATAATAATTAATTAATTCTTCAACTATATATTTACCTTTAATATCAATAATTGATCCAATAATACCAATTACAATATTTGAATTATTTGTTAAACATATATTTTTTCTTTTATTAAAATCAGGTAATTCTGTAACTATTAATTCTGTTTTATCATTAAAAAATTTATTAAAAATATATGTATTAACTATATTTTGTGTTATAACAGTATCACATTTTGATATAATACTATTTTCTAACATATTACTAATTTGATGATAATATGGTTGTGATAATTGATTTATTAAATGGTAATCGTGTGTGATTGTACTGACATGTTTATTTAATAAAAATAAATTATTAATAAAATCATCAGTATGATTTAGAATATGGTTAATAAAAATTTTTGTAATTTTATTAGAATTTTCTTGTAGAAATAAAATACTTTCTTGTTCATTATATTTATGTTCAAGTTCATATTCATCATTAATAGTAAAATGTACTAAATTATTATAATTTCTTGCAATTAAAAATGTATTATGGTATTTGTATTGAGAAATAATTAAATTTAAAAATTTAGTTGTACCACCACCTCCATTTGGAAAATCAACTATTAATATAAATGATTTTAAATTATTAATGTTATTTAATTCATCTAATTCTTTATTTTTAATATGATATAATTTTGTATAATTCACATTATTATCAAGTAATACATTATTTTCATTTATTTTATAAATATTAGATTTTTCTATTTTATCTAATATAGATTGATTATTATTTTTATATTCATTTATCCAAATAAATTTATTTGTAAATTTATTTAAATAACAAACTCTAGTATTTATACTATAATTACGGTGTTGTCCAAAAAAATAGTAATGAATTTCATATTTATCATCACTATTAAAAAATAAATCATCATTTATTGTCTTATAATCATTTATATTAAAATCGTCAGGTAATATTATATTAAATAATCTAACATCTCTTATATTTGATATTAAAAAATATTGTGCTGCTTCGTTTATAGTTAATAATTTCAAGTGATTAGATAATTTTAAATATTCTGTAGTGTTGTCTTTATATATTCTTTTTTCTGTTTTACCATGTTTCATATAATGAATTGCTAGATCATTATCAGATAATTGTTGTAAATCACTATTTATTTGTCTATAATATGATACAATAAAATCATCTGGTAAGATGATTTTGTATATTCTATTATCTTTTATATAATTATTAATATAATGTAATTCTAATTCTGATTTAGTTGATATTTTTAAATCAGGATTATATTTTTTATATAAATTATGATTAAAATCATGTGGTAATATATTATTCATTTATAATTAAATGTTATATAAATTAATTATAGATAAAATAATATTTTTCAATTGTATAATTATATAATGCCACAACCAAAAAATCCAAATGCATTAGATAATATAACATTTTATAAATTATGTACAATACTAGAAACACCAAATATAGAACCAAATTATGTAACACTGTTTAACGTTATACCATCTGCTTTGACAATATATAATTTATATAATGAACAATATATATTTTTTATTATATTTTTTACAATAAGATCATTTCTTGATTGTTACGATGGTCATTTAGCAAGAACATATAAAAAAACAAGTAATTTTGGTGCAACATTAGATTTATTATTAGATGTATCATTTTTTACAGGATTACTGATAGTAATACTTAAAAAAAATATATTATTAATGATATTATTTTTCATAATATTATATATAATAATATTTAATTTATTAGATAATAGAAATGAAGAACTATGGAATACATTATTTTTCAATGAAAGTACCATATTATTACCAAGTTATGGTCTAATATTATATTATGTATTTAATAAATTATAAATTATATATTTGATAAATTATAGATATTTTTTAAGTAAATTAAGATAATAAAAGTTATATTCTAAAGAAGGTTCAATATTCATTTTTTCACCCCATTCATTCCAACCATTAATCAATAGTATATTTTCTATATCAGATTTTTTATCTTTAATATAAGTTTCAATAATTTTATTGATAAATATTATTTTATTTAATTCAGTATTATTAATACATATAGTTGAATGATGTATTCTATTTGGTTTAAATAGCCTAGCACTATTATCAAAATCAAATACTAATGTATTAATACTACTACCATTATTTATATCATGTTCAATATCATTATTAATATATTGTTGATAATCTAAATATGTTTGTGAATTTTGTTCATCATAATAACAAGAGGTTGATTTTTTATAGTTAAAATTAAAATTATAATTTAAATATCCATCATAATAACCATTCATTGAATTTATTATAAAATATATACCATTATATGAATTTTGTATACAATAATAATTTAATATATTATAAAATAAATCAATTTCAATATCAGTCATAAACCACGGATGATGTAACATAAATACAGGTTTATTATCTATTTTTAGATAATTATCATGTTTAAAGTAATTTAATAAATTTTGAACATTTAAATTAATATAATATTCATTATATATATTTTCTATTTTTTCATTACTATTACCAAATGCCGGATTTTGAGTCCAAGATTCGTTAGCCCATATAAAGAATACTTTTCTATTATTCATATTTATTTTATTATCAAAGAATAAATTGATAACTTTTTCCATAATCATATGATTATCAGTTATAGTATTAATAGAAAACCAATAATAATAAATAGCAAAACCAGAGATATTATATAATGTAATAATATCAATTTGTTTTTGAATAATATTATGATCAGTCAACTTATAATCAAGCATATTACCAAGATTATATTCTTGTAAGTTTGGTGATTCAATATTACTATTAATATTTTTAGATAATAAAAATAAATTTTGTATATCAGTGAAATTTTTATAAAATGCAATATTATTTTCAATAAAATTATGAAATTGAGGAAAATATACACAATATGGCTTAATATCATATTTATTTCTAGTTGAATTCATATAATTTGTATCTTCTAATTTTGTTGTATTATTAATAAAATATTTATTCCAAAAAGAATTAAAATAAATGTTAGGTTCAATGGTATAAAAATAATTTTGTTTATATGTATTTATTAATTTTTCTAATTGATTATTTGATGTATATAAATATGCTTTACTATAATTAGATAAATTATTATTATTATTTGATTTAGAAAAACATAAAATTGGTAAATTTATTAATAATATTAATTTAATTAGATTATAATCTGTAATAATTGAAGTTGTAATTAATATTTGTGGTTTATTATTTATTAATAATTTATTTAATTCACAAACATTATTAAACTTAATGATAAAAAAATTAATTTTATTATTTAACTTAAAATACTTTATTAATATATTAATATAAAATATATCATCATTATGAATTATTCCAATATTAATAATAGCATCATTGATATTAATAATTTCTTTAATTTTATTATAATAAGGAAATGATGAAACAATTAATTGCGAATCTGTATAAATATTTGATAACTCATCAATATTTATGTTAGTTTTATCGTGTAGAATAATATTTTTACTTTTATGTAAAATAAATGTATAATAATTTATTATTTTATCATCATACATAACTGTAATTTCAACATTAACATTTATCAATTTATTAATAAATTCAATGGAATAGTTTGTAATATTATTTATAAAAATTTTATTAATTTTTGTTATATTATCATTTAAAAATAAAATAAATTCATCTTCTTTATATTTTTTATTAATTAAATAATCATTATTAATAAATAAATCTAATACATTATTATTATTATTAACTATTAAAAATGTATTTTTATATTTATAATGACTAACTATACTATTTAAAAACTGTTTATTAAAATTATTAGAATTATTAGAATCAATTATTATTGTAATAGATTTTAAATTATTTATAATATTAATATCAGTATATTTATTACATTCTGATATATTTTTAACATTATTTTCATTAATATAATTTGTATTTTCTAGTGCATCAAATAATATAATATTATTTTTATCTATTATTCTATTATTATCTATTATTCTATTATCTATTATTATATTATTTTTATATTTTCTATTCTCAGAAACACCACATAATTTATAATGAATAATTGCATCGTCATCACTCATATTTTGTAAATCAATATTTAATTTTTTATAAATATTAACATCAAAATCAAAAGGCAATTGAATATTATAATTACGATTTTCAATTCTACCATGTATTTTATAATGACTTGTTGCGTTTTTATTAGATAATGTCTGTATATCAGGATTTAATTTTTTATATAAATTTACATCAAAATCAGAAGGTAATCCTATATCATATAATCTTTTTTCGTGTATACCTTGTGTTATATAGTGATTTATTGCCTCCTTATTACTTAAATGTTCTAAATCAGGATTTAATTGTTTATATAATATTGGGTCAAAATCTATAGGTAAACTATAATTTAGAGTTTTATGTTTATTCATTTATATAAATAGTATACATTTAATAAAAAATTGAAATTTAAATTTATTATTACATTATATCAATTAAGAATCAATAGTTAATAGTAAGATTTATATATCCTTTTATTGACTTACAAGTTCCACAAAAATGGCCGCTGGTAAAGTTAATTATGCTTTTGAAAAAGAAGTAAAAAACCCAACATGGGTTAAGATCGCAGAAATTGCAAAAAATGATGCAAATAGTTTAAAAGGTTTAAAAACACTAGAAAATTATGTTTTAGAACCAACTAGAGTTTTAGAATCAAATAGTATTTACACTTTAAATATAGATCATATCATTAATAGTAGTGATTCAGTTAAAAATATTACAGAATTGTTAGATGTGCCTAGTTTTAATATAGAGCAAATAGATGATATCATATCAAGTCAAAAGAAAATTGTTAAAATAAAAAAAGAAAAACTGGAAGAATTAACTACAAAATTAGAAAAATTAAAAAAATCTAAAAAAGAAGAAAAAGAAGAAAAAGAAAAAGAAATAAAATCCAGTATTAAAAAATATACAAAACAATTAGAAGACTTGTCAAATAATTTAGATGATGATGAAAAAAGAGTATTACATTATAAAGGTTCTTTAAAAATTGACTTTGAAAATTTATTAAGGGGAAAACAAAACTCTGATGAAATCTTATATATAAAAATAGATAAGAATCCAGATTATATTAATTTTATTCAAAAAGAATGTTTAAATACGACTTCAAAATCAAAAGGATCATCAAAAGATCAAAAAATCACAAAAATTGTTAAAACAATGACTGACTATATTAATAGTAAAACATCAATTATAAAAAGAGTTACTGATTCAATTGATAAAGTATTACATAATATTATTAATCCTAAAAAGTTTTCAATAGACTTGAGTCATTTATCATTAGATGAGCAAGTTGTTGTATTTATATGCATTTTTAAGAAGATGCTTGATGATCAAATAGTATGTACAGAGAAAAATAAGAGTATTTTATACATAGAGTCTTTAAAGTTATTAACACATACACAAAAATATCAAGAATTGTTTAGAATAAAATTAGAAGAATTTGAAAATGCAAATACTTTATCAATAGTAAATATATTTATTGATAATCCAGAATTTATTTGTAATTCTGAAAAGAATTTTAAATTTACTGATGCACAAGAAAAATTCAGAGAAACAATTTTCAATTATTTAAGTGATAATAAAGATTATGTTCAAAATCACCATGAAATCAACAAGTTATTTATAAATTTTAGAGCAATGATGGGTGAAGGAAAAACATCAATGGTATTATGGTTATCTTTATTATTACAAGAATTGAATAATAAGTCATATTTTAAAACTGTAGATGATGATCAAACAATAAAAGACAAAGAAGTTCATTTATGGTATATTGTTCCATCACACTCAATTGCAGATGATGTTTCTACAATGATTTGGAATATGAAAGTTCGCTTAGCAAGATTACAAAAACCATCAAGTGGTGTTACAGAATTAAAGAAAAATTGGAATTGTGGTCTTGGAAAAGATACAAAAAATCCAACTATAATAATTTCTACTTTTTTTGAATTTTCAGATTATATTAAAAATAGTCAAAATTTATATTTAGATTCAGATGATATTATATTTGTAGATGAAATACAACATGTATCAACAGACATGAATAGTTGTAGAAATGTTCTTATTAATATCTTTGAAAGTAAATCTTTTAATCGTTTCATAAATTCTTCAGGAACTTTTCAGGATACATCAATATTAGAACAATTATTATCTATTGATAGAGAAAATTTTCATGACATTATATCAAGAAAAATTGCTGTTCCTGCACCTATTATTAATAATGAAACTGGTGAAGTATTCTTACCACATAAAAATTGTAAGAATAGATCAGACTTGATAAGTGTTATACACAAATTAAGAGAAGGTAATTCATTTTATTTGAGAACTATTGATATGCGTGTAATTAATCATTTATATTCAGAAATGTATAGAATTAATATAATTGATGAAAGTGTAAGTATTAATAATTATTTAAAAGAGAATATTAATAATGGATTAAAATCTATTCTTGAATTCTACTTTAAATTACTTAACATTTTAGTTGATGAAACTGATGAAATCATTGAAAATGTATGTTCAATAGAATTACTTACAAATACTTTGAACACAAATATTGTAAATGGTGAATCAATGATTAGTATCTCGCCAGATGCAGATGATAATTTTAATAATATAATGGATAATGAAATGACATCTTTTTATTCAAAAAATCTACATTTAAATGATGATTTTTCATCCTATAAATCATTAAAAGATAATAGAAAAAAAGAGATTGATTCTAAAATTGATAAATTATTAAAAAATGGTGCAGGGAGTCAATTAGATACATCAAGACAAATATCAGAGTTAGTAGAACAATATGAAATTCCTTTAAAAATTTCAAATATATATACACCATCTGAGTTAAGTAATAACAATTATTTAGATAAATGGCTAGATGGAAGTATTACTACATCAAACGAAGAAATTTTAGGATTACTTATTGGTATTGGATTATTTAGTAATGCATGTAGTCCAAGTCTTCAAAGTGCAGTAATTGATGGTATTGAAAAAAAATCATTTGGTAGAACTGATATTGATTATAGATTAGGATCAATTGGTATGAATTTTAATGTATCAATATTAGAAGTTAAAGGTTTTACTGAAGAGCAAATTTCATCTATTCTACAAGCAATTTGTCGTGTTGGAAGAATGAAAACTTCAAAAGGTATTGTTTATACTACTAATGATATTTTTAATATTGTTAGTAGACATTTTATTACACCAATAACAGGTGCTGATAATGAATTAGTAAATAATATATTAAAAGAAATTATTATCTTCAGAGAACAAAATATTCAAGATCAAATTGTAGTTCAAGAAGAACAAAATAGAAATAACGAAATAATCATTAATAATATAGTTCATAGAATTTTAGCAAATAACATAATTTAGTAAGATAATTTAGTAACATAATTTAGTAGTTTATATAAGATAAAAAAATAATATAATTTAATTAATATATAATGTCAGTATCATGCGTTCGTGGTGAAATTTTAAGATCAGGATATATCACCAAAAATGGAGTAAAAGTACCATCAAAATGTATAACTGCACAAAGTAATAGTGGTGATAAAACAAAAGATAAAATTTCTAAATATTTAAAAGAAAAAGAACAAATATACGAACAAGCAAGAAAGAAATTTTCAAAAGAATCATCTAAAAAATGTTCAAAAGGATATATTAAAAGAGAAGGATATAAAGTAACTTCACATAAAAGAAAAAGTAAAAATAGTAAAAATAGTAAAACTATTACAATAAAAGAGCACTGGGTAAAACCAGAATGTATAAAAAGTCAAACTGGTAAGTCAGAAAAAAGTAAAAAATTAATTATCATAATAGAAAAAGACATACTTGGTAAATATGGATATAAAGATATAAAAAATTTATCAAAATCATCTAGACATAAATCATTATCAAAAGCGATAAAAGACAATAAACCATTATCAATATATAGAAGAATTAAAGCATTATCAACATTAAATAAAAACAAAGATCACGAATTGCATAAAATATTAGAAGATGATGCATTATGGATTAAAACTCAAAAAGAATATATTTCTAAAAAATCATCAAAATAATATAAAATATAGAATATTTCTTCACTATGTAATATATATTTTTGGTGTATAAATATAGATAAACGATGCAAATAAAAGTGATAATAACAGCATTGTTAGTATTAAATATTGTCACATATGTATATAATTACAATTATATAACGACACAATATTTGATATTAAATAAGAGTAGAAAGAAAATAAAATTATTAAATAATGTAATAAACAAAATAGAAATAGATCGTTCACATGAAAATTTATTAGAAATAAATAATGGTTTATTAAAAATTTTATCTAAAAAAATAATAACAATATCACCGGGTGGTGCAAATGGTTTTTATGATTTAGGAACATGTTATTATATAAAGTCAAAGTATAATTTGAATGATTATATATTTTCAGGAGCATCAGCAGGTTCATGGAATTCATTATTTTTATGTTTCAATAAAGATATAGATGAATTTGTAAAAATAGTACTAAGTGATAAAATAAAATCTTCACGATCATTAAAGGAAGTTCAACAAATATTAAAAAATGAATTATTAAGTAAATACACTGAAAAAGACTTTGATTTAGAAAATTTATTTATTGGTGTAACTGTTGTTGAAAATTTTTTTGCAAAAAGTTACATTTTTACAGATTTCTCTAGTTTAGAAGATGCTATTGATTGCTGTATTGCAAGCTCAAATATACCATTTCTTACAGGAAATTTAATTATTAAATATCATAATTGCTTAGTATATGATGGAGGATTTACTAGAAATCCTTATCTCGCTCTAACTAAAGAAATTATACATATTACTAAAAGTATGTGGGGCGAACCATATAATTCATTTACATTATTACATAAAATTAATATAAATGAATTTTTTGAAAAAGGATATAATGATACAAAAAAAAATTCTAAAATATTAGATAAAATATTTAATAATAATATTGATTATCAAATATAAATATTTTTATCTAATAATACAATATTATCAAAATGTAATTTATCATTAAAACTTAGACTAAAAATAATTGCACCAGAACCATAATTATTAATATATTTTTGAATTTGTTTATCAATACTTTTTTTAATAAATTTAATATCAGCCCCATAAAAATTTTTAGCATCAATCCAATTAATTTTAAAATTATCAATAAATAAATCACTTTTAATTAAAAAGTCTGGTGTATTAACAGCCTTACCATATAATTTAATTTGTTCAATTGTAAGTTGATCCTGTGTTTTAAATTTAATATTATTATTAATAAGAAATTTTTGTATTTGTTTTTCAAAATCAAGGGAATTTTTATGTATTTCAGTTTGATCAATAAGAGCAAATGCATCATGTTTTATAGCTAATTCAAGTTGTTTCAAATCATATTTATCAATATTATTATTATTTTTATTTTTAATAATTTTAGTTAATTTTACATTATATTTATTGTCAAAAATATATCTAAGAATATTCAGAGGTGAAATATCATATTTTGTACAGAGATCAATAATATTAATATTATTATTATAATCATTGATAATATTTTTAGAATTTTTAAATATATTTTTATAATTAATGATCATATAATTTTTCATAAAAGATGATCTAATAGATAAAATAATTTTTTTATTATAATCTGTTATTAAAAAAGAATTAAATTTCTTATTAACTTTATTAATAATAACTAGTAATTCATCATCAGTAATATAATCATATGATAATGGTGGGCTTTTATTTATAATACTAATTATATATTTTTCAATATCATTAGATATTGGTTCTGAATTATTATTAAATTTAACCATGATATAATAAATTTGATATATAATTTACATAATATAAAAATAATACTAATTATAAATATTAAGATATATTACAAAATGTATGAGAATTATTATGATGAAATAGTAGATAACTTATTTATTGGTAGTATGTTAGCATTACAATTTTATAATAATTTTTCAATGATAGTAAATTGTACAGAAGACGAAATGATAAAATTTCCAGAAAATTGTAAAAAATGTATTAGAATACCACTTGAAGATGATCCATTAGAATGTAATAATTTACTAAATCTTATAATTGAAACAAATGTATTAGAAAAAATAAATAAAAGTATATTAAATAATGAACCTGTCTTAGTACATTGTTTCGCAGGTAGACAGCGTTCATGTGCATTAGTAGCATGTTATTTAATAAAATATCATCAACTGACGCCAACAACAGCAATTGATTATATAAAGAGAAAACGAAAAGTAGCATTTTTTGGTGGTATAAATTTTATATCTGCAATTGTATCATTTTATTATGAAATTCAATATAAAATATAAAAATTAATGATTTTGCAATAAATTATAATCAATATATGAATAATTATTATTATTAAAAATATCTTCATTGATAATATGATCAGGAAGTAAATTATTTTTCCATAATACATATGGATATGACATTTGATCTTGATAAGAATATTTTAAATTATGTATCCACCATTCATCAAATAAATTATTTATAGAAGTATCATTTTTTCTTATTATAATACCATTTTCAAAAAGTCCAATATTATCTGGAAAATTATCAGTAATGTAATCATTATATTGATTTTCCAAGCCGATATTTTTATACTTATTCATTGTCAATGATATATTTAATTCTTCATTAATATTATTTCTTTTATGATGTTTAAAATTAATTAATTTATAATTATTATTAATTAACGATAATACATTATTTATAAATTCTTGTTGCAGTATAATAGATCCATCTAACCAAATATAATAATCATAATTTTGTAAAATATCTATTTCATGTGATTTAATTTTATAATATTTAGCAGACATCATATTTTTTATATTATCTTCAGTTATATTATCATAATAATTTTTATAATGATTATGATTATTATTGATATTATTTATATGATATGGTGTATTAACAATATTCCAAAAATCACTTTGAATATTATTATTTGTAAAACAAAACCAATCTACTTTATCTTTATTATTTATATGATGTTCTTTTAGATTATCATAATTACCATATATTGATGTAATAATTGCTATTTTATATGATGAATTATTATTTTCAAAATATTCATTAATATTTATAAAAAATATTAGAAATATTATCAATATTAAAATTAATACTATTTTCATATATATTAATAATTTATATTTTTATTTATATTATTAGTATCATAATTATAATATTACATACCATCAACCATATTATAATTAAAATATCTTATAAATTTAATATATGGTTAAAAAAATAGGATTATTAATTGGCTGTAATTATATAAATACACCAAATCAATTACATGGATGTCAAAATGATATAATACAATTCAAAAAAATTTTAGTAACAAAATATAAATATATAGAAAAAGATATAAAAGTATTAATGGATAAAGATACTTTTATTCATCCAACAAAAGCAAATATAATTAGTAATTTAGAAGAAATAGTAAGAATATCAAATACAAGTGTAATTGATGAAATATTTATATATTATTCAGGTCATGGATCAAAAGTAGTTGATACGAGTGCTGATGAAACTGATGGATATGATGAAGTAATGGTACCGCTTGATTACATGACATCAGGAATTATATTAGATGATTTTATATATAATGTATTATCAAGAATTTCAAAGAAAAGTAAAGTAACATGTGTATTTGATAGTTGTTGTAGTGCATCAATAAGTGATTTATCATTAACATTTAAAGTAAATAATAATAAAGTGGTATCAGAAATATTAAGTAAAAGACAGAATCTTAATAAAAATATTTTTATATTATCAGGATGTGCAGATGATAATTTTAGTTACGATGTTCGTGATCCAATAACACAAGAACCGTGTGGATTATTATCATATTGTTTAAGAAAAGCACTAGAAAAAAATAATTATATATGTAAAATAGATAAATTATTATTAGATATAACAAATATAATAAAAACAACTGGATTAAATCAAGTACCATGTATAACATCAGGTTGTTTATGTAATCCAAATCAAATTATATTTAATACAAAATAAATTTTATGTTAAATAAGTTTATAAAAAATTATTAAATTATATATTAATTTAATAATTTGACATGATAATTCATACATTAAAATTCAATAATGAAGATATAAATAAAATAAGTAGTAAACAAATAGAAAATTTAAAAATATGGAGTGATTCAGATGTTTTAATATTAATAAAAGAAAAATATAGATCATTTGAAAAATTTTATAATAAATTGTGGTTAAATAAATCAAGAGAAAATCTTGCAAAATACTTAATATTAAAAGAATATGGCGGATTATATATAAATTATTATTTATTAGAAAATAAAAATATAAATAATAATTTCATATTAACAATTATAAATAATCATAATGAAATAATGTTATGGAAAAATGATTTACAGAGCAAAATATTATATAAAATATATAGTTGCAATGATTTATTATTAACCGATAATATAATTTATGTAAAACAAAATAATAATAAATTAATAAATGAATTAATCAAAAATATTAATATAAATATAATACCAGAAAATGAATACCAAAATAAAATATATTTAGGAAATGTTTTTTTAACTAAATTTGTTACAAAATTTTATTATAATTTAAATATTGATATATTAAATACTCAAGAAGAATTATTTAAAAATTACATTACTATCAAAAATAAACAAAATAAAGAAGATATTGATTTATATAAAATAAAAATAAAGAATAGTTTGTATTTTTGTAAAGTAGATTACTATAATACAAATGCATATGATTTATGTGATCCAGATATTAAAATAATAAGTTATGAATATATATATTCTTATAGTGAAACAATAATACAGATATTAAGCATAATAATATTTAGTTATTTTAATTATAAAATAATATTAACATATATATTTTTATTAGTAGCGATTGAAGTTATATTTGTATATATTATAATAAAAAAAGTAAATGTAAAATTAAATAAATATAAGATAGACAATAAATTATTTTTTGATGAAAATAAATTTGATTTTATAGCAAAAATTAAAAAAAATTGGAAAAAAATAGCAAAGGAGGCAAAATATATATTAAATAATGCACCACGATTAGATATTACGAGATCATTTGATAAATGGAATGATTCGGAAGAATATTTCAACATGATAAAAGATAAACACGGATGGATAAAAGCATGGAAATATGCGAAAGATGAATCAGAAGTTTTAGACAACAATGGAATGAATGGAAACGAGTCGTGGTTAAATTATGGATTAATAATAAATGGTATGAATTTTGAGCCAAATATATCATCATGCCCGCTAACATATAAATTATTAAATAAAATGCGTGATAAAATAAATATGTCAGGATTTAGTTATTTAAAGGGTAATGCAGTATTAGAAGAACATGTTGATCATACTGGATTAGAGAATAATTCGTTAGCATTTCACATTGGTTTAATAATACCGAAACAAGAAGATACATGTAAATTAGTAATATACGATAATGTAAAAGATGAATATTTTTACAAAATAGAGAAAGAAGGCGAAGTAATGGTATTTGATAGTAATAATAAACATTATGCATATAATCAGTCAAATGAAGATAGAATTATAATGTATATAGATTTCAAAGTATAAATTTTTATAAAAACTACTTAATTTTTATAATAAAAAATAAAAATTGATTAATTTAAATTTAAAATATATAAATATACATAGTTATATGACTACTAAAGAAATGAACTTTATGAATATTAAAGATTTTATTGACTATATTATAACTTTTGATAATATTGATGATATTTTAGAGATATCTAAATCTCAGGCTGAAAAAGGTTTTATTTTTGAAAGATTATTTGATATTGTTATTAAATTTGGATTTTGTGATGTTTTCACCAACTCTAATTATAATCATTTAATTGGAAATAGTAATAATGGTAAATTAAAAATATTAAAAAATTTTAATAAATATCTTAACGACAAAGTATCATCGGGTAATTCTGGTGGCTGTTCAGATATTACATTACAAAATAAAAACGATGATACATATACATTTATTAGTTCTAAATATCCGAAAACACAAGAAGATATTAATAAACAAAAATCAGTAGATTATTATGATGTTCAAAAGATTATTGCAATGATTGATGATAATAAACATATTTATAAAAATTATAAAATATATCTTCTTGTTCCTAATAAACAAAAAGTATTAGATAAAGTTAAAAAAGCTAATAAATCAAGTAAATATATTACTAAACATATGACTGATACGAATATATTAGA
>Ga0214917_10001005_pt1 | contig 36964 bp, 33 predicted proteins | sample LL_1208_BB_MetaG_FD_177983 | JGI IMG/M metagenome (GOLD analysis project Ga0214917, IMG submission 177983) | Freshwater microbial communities from Lake Lanier, Atlanta, Georgia, United States - LL_1208_BB | ecosystem: Environmental > Aquatic > Freshwater > Lake | place: USA: Georgia | collected... | reverse complement strand
TCGCATTAAGTCTTCTCAAAACTATCGCGGCCCATTTCGCAGCGAAAAAAGGCGTTACGTTAATCAATAAGTCTAAATCAATTCCAAATACACCTTCTCCAAATTCAAGGGTTTCAGATCTCAATTCCCTAGGAATACAATTTCTCGGATGCAATAAGTAATCCACTATCATCTTTACAGCAGAATCCTTGCCAAAGAATTCCAAGTCCAGAAATTTCAATCCTTGTTCTGATTGAATCGTGTTATGCACGCCAATATCGGACATACTGTAGGTAATCGTTCCATCCGAAAAAACAATTGGCTCTCGTTTTTGAAGCAAAGTCAGTGTGTCTTGAAGCTTATCCAAATGCGAAGATAGTGAATTCCTAAGATTGACTATTCGATTTGTTATTTGAGAGACAATATCTTCAGTGGAATAGCAAGCATCTACTGCATCTTTGAACGATGAATCCAATCGAAATAAAGATGCTAGCTGCCGCATTGACTCTAGAATTTCACGATTGACTTTCAAGCTATGTGTAGGCGTTTGACCCTTTATGCACTCTAACAAGATTCCATCCGAGATAATTATTTCTTCATACAGTTTAGGTAACCTTGTAAAGCCCTTTGCACTAAGAAATCTGTATGAACTAAGCTCTCGGTCTCTCGATGTTTTTTTTCGAGTCTCATCACCTTTGTACACCTTTAGAACTAACTCTTGATTTTCAAATTTAATAAAATAAATATGACTGTTCCCACCCTTTTGCCTTTTTGGCTCATTGATTTGAATACCTTGAGCTTCTATCGTTTGAAGGAATGCGAATGAATCAAACATAATCAATTATTGAATCAAGGGTTTCTACCACGGTGACATTCTCTGATAATGAATTCTTAGTGGCGATGGACAACCAAAAGCTCTTAATATTTGGGGGGTAATTTTCTTCTTGGAGTACTTCAAGTAAGTCATCGACATAATGAGTTAAACCGAGCGAGGCTATTCGTTTAACTTTCGATGTTCTTGAATGTTCGAAAAAAATGTGATCTGCCCCAAGTCCCGGCACATTACTCAAGTTTTCTTTGATCCAACTTCGCGCTGGCTGAATTAAATCTAACTTGTTGATCGCCGATTCGGGCGTCTTATGGCTCACTATAAAAAGATCAGCATTCTGACTCCTTAATTTCTCAATTAGCTCCCACGCCCCGGCATTCACCGTTGCGTGATTTAAACCCTCTGTGTACATCCACTCTTGCACAACTTTCCATTCTTCTTGATAGTTTCTTCGTGTTCGATAAAAGTCTTTTAAATCTTGAACGGTCGATACATGATCAATATTGTTCTGCTTACTCCAAATATCCGCGGCAATATCGTAGTTTGCTAGTGTATTATCAAAATCGAACCCAAATCGAATTAAAGACTTCAGCGTATTTCCAACTCTTTCATTCGTTTAATATTGAAATACATAGCGTTATTCATTGAATCTTGAAATTTCTTTTCATTAAAAGCCTTAACAAGATCAATGACGGCCGAACCCACGTTTCTTCGAAACTGAAATCCCAGCACTTTTGCGATCTTGCTAGAGTCGATTCGGTACGACCTTAAATCATCAGTAGGTTCGTGAATGATTTGATCTACTCCTGTATTTCTTGACACTTCCTCTGCTATTTGATTCATTGAAAGATTGTCGGAACCAACATTAAAAACTTCCGAATTTACGATACTTTCTGGCGCATTGAGGGTAAGGAGATAAGCGTCCACCATATCTTCAATATGAATGTTCGGTCGATATTGAGTGCCTCCAAATACTTTGATCTGTCCATTATTGACCGCGTGATTTGTAAGTATGTTGACCGACAAATCGAATCTCTGTCGAGGAGACCAACCACAAACGGTTGCTGGTCGCAGAACTGTGCATACAAAATCAGAAGATGCATAATTCAATAAGATATCTTCACACATCGCTTTGAACTTGGAATAGTCTGTCAACGGTTCAAGCGAGAGTTTTTCGGTTACTTTCTCTTCTTCCTTTACGCCGTAAACTGACGAAGACGATGCATAAATAAATCGACGTACACCAGTACTTTTTGATATTTTTACGAGTGGCTCAAATGCATCAAGATTAATACTTTTTCCTAGCTCAGGATTGAGGTCAAATGATGGATCATTTGAAATACATGCCAAATGTATTACGTCCGTTACATCTATAAATAGTTCCCTTAATTTTGATTGATTTCGTATATCAAGTTCGGATATTCTTAAATTTGGATTCCTCTCAACTTCAAAAAAGCTCTTTCCATACCAATAGGTATCAACAGCTATAACTTCATATCCCAACTCCAATAGTCGAGGAACTAACCGCGCTCCAACATAACCTCCGGCTCCGGTGACCAGTATCTTTCTATCTTCCACTGTTGTCTCCCAATTAACCCAATAAACCGTTTACATATTTTTTCATACCCACAATATCAAGTGATTTCTTGTGGCCTAATTGTGACACCTCAAAGGCCGCAACAACACTTGCCAGTAACCCAATAACCTCTTTTGGGGCATCAAGGAAAGCAAGCATAGAGGCGATCGCCAGGACACTGTCGCCGGCTCCCACTTTGTCTACAACCTTCGTTGCTAGGGCTGGTGAAAGAAACCATTCTCCCGAAATATCAAAGGTTAATAAACCCTCTCCCCCCAATGTCACTATCGCATTTTTGCATCCTTTTTCTTTCATAATGTTTGGAAGGACAAAGAAATAGTCCAAGTCCTTTTTTCGTAATTCGAGTTCGAGTTCTCCACCGTTCAAACATAGAAAATCAATTCTTGGATATTTCGAAAAAGTGTTGAAGCCTCTATTACCGGCGTTTGATTGAGTATTTACCGCTAAGAAAGCATCTGAGTCACACATGGCTTCTATTATTGATTCGCCAAAGAAACCGTGCCCATAGTCTGCCATAAGGAAGAGGTTCGATTTCTGCAGTTTTCCTCGTACCTTATTAACAATACTGTTTTGTAGTTTTTCGTCTAGAACTTCGGGATTGAAATCATAGTACTCAAATACTCGATTTCCTGAAATTACGTCCACAAATCTATGCTTGAGAATTGTCATACTTCCGTTCTGTTGGATATGAAATTGCTCAAATTCGATTTTGCTATTTACTTCAAAAAGTAATCCTTCATAGTCATTTCCGCAAGTAGAATATACGTAAGTCTTCTTTGACCACCGTGAACACGAATCCGCTATAGCCAGTACACCACCCAAGAACTTCTGAGTCCCAAATCTATGAAATGCAAGTATGGGATCTTTAGACGATTTTGACAGCGCTCTACATTCTGTATATGCATCAATGATCGTTTCACCCAATATATTCACATCAATTTCTTTGAGTTTATCAATCCAGCTGAATATTTCTTTCACGCTAAACTTTTCCTTAATTTTGTTCGCCCAAACTCTTACTTTGTCGTTTTTAGGGCTCAAATAATTATTAATTAAAGTAGTACTGCTCGAGGTAAAACCATCCGTAAATACAATTTGTCCGCCATGGTTTTCAACCTCCGCTCTCTCTAGATCAATCTTTCCTGTTATATCATTTTCTGAAATCTTATAGTCAGGTCCTTTTACATAAAAGTCAGGTTTGATAATATTTATCGCTGGTAATGCGGAGTCTGAGTCGACTATGTATACGTAGTCGATTATCTGCAGTGCTGCCAAAAAAGAAGATCGTTGATTTTCGTTGAAATAAGGACGGTTTGGCCCTTTGTTGACAAATTTATCGGCTGTTATACTCACAACTAGGATGTGTCCTAAGCTCCTTGCTTGAAGCAAATGCTCGAGATGACCCGGATGTACCAAGTCAAAAACGCCATGACAAAGCACGATTCGGGCTTGTGATGGTTCGTCACGGCGACGAGAAGTTAATATCGCCGCAATTTCTTCGCCCCGAAAAACTTTTTTCATAGATTATTAATCACCCTTATCACCTAAAAATTTGAACCAAAGTTCCGTTTCTTTTTCTATAGCTTCTGGCGTCCACACCGGGGCATTGTTCCAGTCATCAATATGCGAAACCATTAATTCAACCCCTTTTTGAAAAGTAACTTTAGGGCTCCAGCCAAGCTCCTTTTGAATTTTGCTAATATCAGCAAAGGTACATTCTGGCTCACCCGGTCTTTTCGGTATGTTAACTCTCTCTCCACCTAAAATTTCAACGAGCTGATTAATTGAGTAAGTGCCACCTGATCCAACATTAAAAACTTCATTCTTTACAGAATCAGTAGCAGCAGATATCATTGCGCCTACAACATCGGTGACGTATGTGAAATCTCGAGTCTGTGAACCGTCTCCCACAACCGTTAAGGGCCTTCCGGCTCTCTTTTGCGCTAGAAAGACTCCGAACACTGCTCCGTAGGTTCCAGAAGTTCTTGCTCTCGGACCATAAACATTGAATAGGCGCAAGCTCACAACAGGGATTTTATAAACCAGTCCCCAATGAAGTACGAGTTGCTCTCCAAGCAGTTTGGTTAATGCGTACGGGTATTGTGGACGCAATTCAGACTTTTCATTCGTCGGATAGGTTGTAGGAATGCCGTAACAAGATGATGAAGCGCTATAAATAAATTTTCTTAAATCATTCTTATTTATATGTTCAAGGATATTCATAGTTCCCACCACATTCACATCAAAATATCGTTTTGGTCTATCAATAGAAGGCACAATGTCCGCTAGTGCGGCCAAATGGAAAACATATTCATAATTTCGTGGAACTTTTTTAAGTTGATTCAAGTCTGAAATATCGCAATTGATAAATTGAAATCCTTTTTGATTCATAACTGAAGAGAGGTTGGATAAACGCCCTACAGATAAATCATCCAATCCAGTTACTTCATATCCTAGGAAGCGTAAATATTCGCACAAGTGACTCCCTATGAAACCGGCCGCTCCGGTCACTAAGCACCTCATGTATCAAAGACTACACTCCGGTAACATTCCCTCATGCTAAATCACCTAGAATTTATGATGACCTCCAATGGCACAGTATCGTGAGTCGGGTTTTAAGGAATTTTATCGTCTCGCTTAAGTTATTGGCGCATACCTGTTCGCTTGTATTATCACTATTGGCCACGCTCTTTAGCTTACGCACGCCTCATACCTTCGTCTTAATGCGAAGTCTGGTTTTAACGATACAGAGATTATCAAACTTGATCCGCGCTGAATCTCTGATTAATTCACCTATACTCTTTGAGAGTTATTGGTCTAAATGGTATTTCGGTAACCGAGCGAGAACGAAATTTTTGACTTTAGAAGCAGCGGCAGAATCAGTATATCGAAGCCGTGGCCATTTTGACGCAACTAAAAACTTTATTGAGCTTACCAAAATACAAACTAAAGAAAGTCGAAAATTGCTTGGTAAAGATACTTTGCTTCTAGGCCCCGGTTGGATTTCCGCTTTTGGACATCTATCAAATCTATCTCTTTTTCCAAAAATCGAAAAGCTAGAGTGGAGGAAGTTTGAAAGCTTACTGATTGCTGGAAGTCAGACTTCAAATCCTGCAATGCTAGACATTTATAAATCTTGGTACAAGGTATTGAACTTTGATTTAAGGACACAAATCACTTTTGATTTATACTTTCGGAATTCTTACCAAAATATGAATGCAATTGAAGTTAGAGACTCGCAAGTGACAGATTTATATAGCGCACAATTTGAAATTGAAGAAGCAATTAGAGTTCAATTTGGCGATTCTTTCCATCTACTTGAAGTGCCAGGGGAAGTGGCTGCGTTGGGTAAGAGTTACCTCGAATCTCATAACTTCGACCCAGAGTCTTGGTTCGTAACACTCCATATGCGTGAGACGGGAGATATCGGCAAATACAAAGGTGGTGATGACGTTGACCCAAGAACATATGTTGATGCAATAAATACCATTCTTGACTTAGGTGGACAAGTAATCCGAATTGGAAATAGTTCAATGACTTCCTTGAACGACTTAGGGGTACGTTCGAGACGAGTGTTAGATTACGCAAAAGTTGAAGGCAAAAATCCTCAATTAGATGTTTATTTCCTTGGCTCTTGTCGGTATATGATTGGAACGGGTTCTGGACCAGTTACATTTCCTAATGAATTTGGGCGTCCAGTGCTCTATACAAACTGCCCTGCTATCGGTAGAACTTTTCGACTCCGTGGTTTGTCAACTCCTCAATTGTTACGTAGACGAAATTCGGGAGAACTTCTCTCGCTCAACGAAATGTTAAGTTCATCCTTTGGTTGGAACGTTTCACCTTCGAATCTTGAAATTGAGAGAGTTCCAAACTCCTCTACTGAAATAGTTGCTGGAGTTTTAGAAATTCATTCTTTGACGGCGAAAACACAGTCGGGTTTCTGGATCGAACCTAATGTTAAGTGTAATGAATCTGGGATATTTTCAAATTGGAATATTGGAGTCCCCATTGCCGATTCATTTTTGAGTAAATATCAGGAGGTATTATATGGGTAAGATTGCTGTAGTTTTTGGAGGTCACTCACCTATAGCAGTAGAGATCTCGCGACTTTTATCAACCTATAGAAAAGTCATTCACTACTCGCGCACACCTGATGTTAAATTAAAGAAAGAGTTCGAGGGGATTAGCGATCTAGAGACCTGGCTTTTGCCTACTTTAGCCGATGGAACAGTTGATATCTACGAAGTTGAACGGCAGATAAGTGTTTTATCGCCTGCAAATTTGATTTTCGTGGCAAGGAATCGAGAGGCCGAAGAGGACTATTTTTCGGGATACAAATTTGAAATATTGCTACCACATAAATTACTTAGGTCTTGTGCTTCAATCGATGGTAACTCCAACTTGGAAAGTGCTGTTTTGTTTTGTTCCCCTGCAGGGCAGAAAGTTGTTTCTGATCAAGGAGCTATTTACCATGCCCATAAAGCGGCAATTGAACAAATAATTCGTTTTTATGCAGTAAAAGGTAGAGGCTTTCGCGTCAATGGAGTATCACCTGGCGGATACGTTTTAAAGGACCGAAACATGAATTTCTATAATTCTAACCATGAATTGACAAAGAGAATTAAATCGTTCATTCCATCTGGAGATTTTGTGAATACAATCGAAATAGCTCACCTCGTAAATTTTTTGATTTCAGAAAAATCTCGACAAATTAATGGACAAATTATCACAATTGATGGCGGTTACTCCGCCATTGAACCATCCCATTTATTGCATTAATACTCTCTAGTTCAACGCTTTCAAAATGTAATCTTACGAAAATAAGGGAGAGGTACCAACAACGTACCCTGAAATCTACTTTCCTTTAGTCTTTCCAGAATTCGGTTGGTGTGTTGCCAAGCTAAAAGAACTGCAGTTTTATTCTCTTGTTGGGAGATAGTGTTCATTGGGAGAACTTCTACTCCACTACCTGGAGAATATAGGTTCCATTTAGTCTCATCATCATCGAAAAGATTAGAAATGATTCCTGAAATACCAAAATAATTAGCCAGATAAGTTGTACTTATAGATGCACCTATACCGAGAACTTTTCCTACTTTGTTGCTTTGCAAATATTCCAAAAGTAAATCTCTTTGTTCGTCAACGCGAGACCTTAAATTCAATATAAAGTTAGTAGAGTGTAGTTGTTGCCATTCCTCTCTTTGTAAAAGTTGATGCACAGAGTTTGAGGTTCTTCTTTCATTTGTGCTATTGCAAAAATAAACAATAATTGAACCTCCCTTATGTTCTACACGCTCCACTTTGAATATATCTAGTCCGTATATTTTTCCCATGAACTTTAAGTCTCTTATAGTGAGATATGTCAAGTGATCATGACCAACATAGTCAAACATGTTGACAGCAAATTGATCTGCATGATAACCCGTCACCACGATAAAAATTCCTCTTTCGGCTAGAATCGTTTTTACACCCTGAAAGATCTCCCATATTTTCGGGACATTTGCAAGTGCATAATTCATTGTAACGAGTTCAAACTTGCCGTAATCTCGGAGTAATTCGACTGCCATTTCACTATCAAAATATTTTCGGATTGTAAGAATTCCCGACTCATTCGCAATTTTTGCAGGGCTCTCTGCAGGTTCAATGCCAAGAACCGAAAACTCTTTGTCTCTCAGAGAACGTAAAAAACTACCGTCGTTACTTCCGATATCGAGTGCTTTTCTTCTCTGACCATAAACCTCGGCTGATAATTTTTCTGCCAATACTTCATAAAACTCTGCCAAGCCAAAAGTAATTTTTGTTTTGTAGAGGTAATTATCGTACTGAACTTTCAAGTCAGTTTCTTCATCCAACTGCAACAACCCACATGATGAGCATATAGAGAGACAAAGATCTTTCTTCTCATGCCTTAGAGCCTCATTCTTGTCTGATGTAAATAGATCTCCGTAGACACAGGCCGGCATTTCCCAGATTCGTTTGATTTCGGGCTCCTGGCACATTCTACATTTTGCTTTTTTTGCGTTTTTTCCGTTGTTCACGTGAAGATTATAGACATATTATTGCCTCATGTTCTCGCTAGCCAAATTGCCTCTTCTTATTCAACTTAGAGGTGGTTCCCTTGGGCATTTTGTATTAGATACAGAGGTAATGATTCAAAAATTGAGGATTTTAAATTTGCCACAATCAGTATATTTCGTAAGATCAAAGAATATATGTAATACAACCCTTATGACTTTATTGTCTCAACGATTTACAATACTGAGTCATCACTTTCTCATAGTTCGACGATTTTTGATGCGGCTATCGCGGGAATACGCAGAAAACATCTTAAATATCGAATCTTTCAGTTATGAATTAGTTTCGGAAGCGCATTTACAAAGTTCGCCTTTTCGACCAAATATAGAATCTCTCGAAAACGAATTTGAATTCTTGAAAAAGACATTTGGCATAACTCAGGGTTCAAGATTAATAACTCTCGCAATTAGAGATTCGGGTTACGATGATCACTATATCGATAAAGAGAATCAGCCTACTTTTCGAAACACCCCGATTGATTATTTTGAAAATACAATTCATGATTTGATTTCTCGGGGATACTTTGTGTTTAGACTTGGCCGACACAATTCGACACGTATAACAAGTTTGCCTCCGAGTAAGTATATTGATCTATCAGATGTTGATTATCAACATATTGAAAAATTAGAACTAGCAATCTCGTCTATCGCTTCATTCATGATCTCGACCGGCACTGGTTTAGAACAGCTATCAGCTATTTTCCGTAAGCCAGTAATGCTCGTAAACTTCTCTCCTCCGTATATTTTGCCAAGTCGTGTGTATCGTAGAGTTTTGATCCCAAATTATGAGCGCTCCTTATTTGGCAAGAGTGAAACTTTGAAAATTGACCAGATGCTAGAAATTGGACTGTTTACTCGAAACCCTTCGAGCGAGATTACTTCTGGTAGACTTAGCGTAAAGCCAAAAAAACCAAATGAGATTATGAAGTTCGTCCTTGAGAGCTCTCTGCTTTTTGATAAAGTGTATGACTTTTCAGGAGATTTTGACCACCAAGTTAGGAGTCTCGAATTACAGGGTTTCTTTGTCCCGTGACTTCAGTACCGACAATAGAAGGAAGAGATAACAATGACCTATGAGTCCCAATATAGCGAGATGGTTCGCTTTAGAGAGAGCCAAGGGGTTACGAATTTGGGAATCCATACTTCTATTGGATGGGAGGAAGATCCAAAGCGTCTAGTTTTTCATTTAGCTCGTTATAAGTTTGTGGCAAAGTTGTTTAAGGGTTTTGCAAAAGTGCTAGAAGTTGGGTGTGGGGATGGATTCGCCTCCCGGATCGTCAGGCAAAGTGTTGATAATTTAGACGCTATTGATATTGATCCTATTTTCATCGCTGATGCGATTGCTCAATCTCGTACAAGATGGAACATTAATTTCTCTGTTCATGATATGCTACGGAGTCCATGGACGCAATCTGATTATGATGGTATTTTTCTGATGGACGTCCTGGAGCACATTAAGAAAAACGAAGAATCAATTTTCATTCAAAATGTCATTAAGTCTTTGAAATTTGACGGGATTGTAGTTATTGGTATGCCATCAATTGAGTCCCAGAAATATGCCTCGCCTCGGAGCAAAGCTGGGCATGTAAATTGTAAGTCTGGAGAAGAATTGCGAGATGTGCTACTCCAGCACTTTAGGCGAGTGACTCTATTCTCTATGAATGATGAAGTCGTTCATACCGGTTTCTACCCACTCGCCCACTATCTGATCGCAGTATGCAGTTTTAAGATTGACAAAGAGCAAGTTGGCACAAATCTATGAAGGTACTAGTTGTCGGAGGCAGTAAGGGTCTTGGTGCAGAAATTACTCATACTTTGCTTGACCGTGGTCATGAGGTTCTAGTTATTTCGAGGTCGGTAGGTTCTATTGAAGAAAAGTTGGAAATTCAAGATAAGAGATTACGAATTGTTCTTGCTGACATATCTAATTATGAAAAATTCATAAGTTTTGTAGACGTTGCATCTATCCCTTTTGAAAAATTTGATGTAGTTGTTAATTGTTTAGGCGGTAACCTTGGCGAACGTAACTTCTTATCCGACTACGCTAGCTATGAATCTATTTTTTGGCATAATTTTGGCTACGTAGTTGAAGTTAATCGCAGATGTCTTGCGGGTATGATCAATCGAAGGTTTGGAAAAATTTGCAACATATCTTCAGTTTCTGCAATAGAAAACCACGGACCTCCTCAATATGGTGCAGCAAAGTCGGCTTTGAATGCATATACAAAAGCAGTTGGACGTATTTGTGCCGAGTCTGGAGTAACCATGTTCGGAGTTATGCCAGGAGCCTTGTTAGACAGTTCTGGATATTGGTCGAGAGTAAAAGAGTCAGATCCGAAACACTTTGAAAGTTTTAGAACTACAAGACTTCCTTCGAAAAGATTTGACTCGTCAAGAGATATAGCAAATCTAATTGCATTTATCGTAGAACAAGAAGACTCAAATATTTACTCAGGGAGTATGCTCTTGGTTGATGGCGGTATTTCAAGAACATATTTTTAGTTATTTTGTAAATTCCTCTCCCAATACCTTATAAATTCTTTTTTTTCTATTCCTAGTGGATAGGTCATCCACAAACCAACCGCATTAATCAATTCATGAAAAATTTCGAATTGGGATACCTCTCCAAATGTGTTGAAGTAGTCACTGACAGACAAGCCCTTTTCGCCGATATCTCTTTTTTCTAATATTCGCCCCCCTAAAGTTAGTCTTTCAATTAACTTCGGTGACAACATTTGAGTACAATTTATGAGTAATTTCTTGGGCATTTGCCTTATCTTATTGACAATCGAAATGGTCTTGAATCTATCTACTTTGGATAAATCTTGCTCTAAATATTCCCTTACCTGAAAAAGGTAATTTTTGATTGATGAACCCGAATAGTTACTTTCTGTATAGGAATCTAAATACTCTTGAAAGAATCTTTCAAGAAAACTAAAATCTTGCATTGTATAATTGCCTTCTTCTTTCCGATCTGTCCGACGATTTTGAAGACTTAACTCAGGCGTGTCGACACGTAACTGAAATGGAATATCGGTCTTTAAATACTTTTGAGCAATTGCTGCAGAAATAGTGACAATCAACTCAATGTTCTTATGTATTAGCCTGATGTCTTCTTCTGTAGAAAACTTTTGTGCCACTTTTGAAAGTTGTAAGAGGTTTTCCGTCCTAAAAATCGAATAAAATAGGTTTGCTGTTCTCACGTTAGCAATCAACTTGTTTATTCGATCTTCAGGTTTTTCGTCTAATAAAGAAAAGTCATCAGACCAATGACCCCAATTTGTAATTCTTGCGCCCATGATTGTGTTGTGCAAAACTGAGACTTGTCCACTCATCATTAATTCATGATTTCTCTGCATTTTTTTTGCGATTATCTGTATAGATGAATGTAAATAGATATCGGAATCATCCATCAAAAGGAGAAATTCTGTTTCGCAAAGTTCAATCGCTCGAAACAAACGTCTGGAATAAGTAAATTCACCCGCCTCGTGAATGTACGTTATTTTCAATTTATCAAACTGTAGATTATTTTCCTGGAAAATTGGATCCCTACTTCCATCAGCGATGATTAAATGGAAGTTATATCTAGATAAATACATGATCTGACGTAAAACCAAGGCTGGTCGACCATAAGTCGGCATCACAAGAGATACAATACTTCGACAGTCTTCCATGCGGCTATAGTAGGAGGTGATACTGATAAATGGAAAATTTTTCGCCTGCTACTCCTAGAAATCTTACTGGCGAAGCACTCATCAACTTACTCGTTCAAATTTGCAAAAAAAGTCAGATACGCGGTATGTATTATCTCGGGTGTCAAAGTGGTGTTTGGGCAAGGTTGCTCTTGCGCTATTTACCTGAATTAAGAATCGTTGGTGCAGAGGCAAATCCATTCGTGTTTGTCCAGAATCACAGTAAGCTCATTTCAATCGATAATTTTTCCTACTTTAACGTTGCTTTGAGTAATCGATGCGGCATCTCAACACTGTACTTACCTCCTCTTGAGCCAACTTTAGTTCCGAAAAATCGTCTAGATGGGAAGTTATTCCGCTCCTTTCACGCCCAGTCAGTTAAGTTTAGGGAAGGTTGGCGAACTGATGCAACTCTAGACTCTCGCTTGTTAAGTTCGTCAATAAATCGAAAAATCGAAGTACCAACAGTTTGTTTAGAGGAATTCATACAGAAGAATCCATTGCCTCGCCCAACACTACTCTTATCAGATATACAAGGCATGGAATTAAATGTGCTCACTCCCTTTAAAGACAACTTAAGCAATTTTTTTGACATAGCTTTTCTTGAGATTTATCCAATAGATCCCTTATCGGGTCCGCCACACCAAATACCGAGTCTAATGAAATTAAATAGTTTTTCTTATTTTGCAAATGATAAATTGGATCAGCACCCAGAATGCTATAACGACCTTTATTTGAGTTCAGGACTACTTTCTAAAAATGCTTGGCTAGAAAATATGGGAATTGAAATGGATGATTCCATTAATACTTCTAATCTTGAAAAGCCATACTTGGCATCTCGATTTGGAAAATCACCTTTTCGAGGAGCCCTTCTTAGATTACTATCCTTTTTTGGCATAAAAATCTACTAGGGATTCCCTATCTTTAGGATACCAGTGTCTGTCACGATGATATCCACAATACCCATTTGCAGTGATTTGAGACTATCTTCTATTTTGTAATTTATTGGTTCCTCATGAATGTTAAAGCTTGTGTTAACAAGAATTGGAATGCCGCTACATTCATTGAATCTATTAAGTAATTCATACAAGAATTGGTTGCTTCTACGAGTTACAATCTGCGGACGTGCTGTTCCATCCTCATGAACAACTGCTTCGATCATAGATTGTCGTTCTTGCTTAACTTTACAAGTGATAGTCATAAATTCGAAGGCGTTTGTGCAGGAAGGCAATGGTTCCATCCAATCATCGAGACAATGATCAAGTATCGCAGGTGCAAATGGCATAAATTCTGTTCTCTTTAATCGACGATTTAATTCATTTCCTAGCTCTCTATATCGAGGGTCAAAAACAATACTTCTGTGACCTAACGCGCGAGGACCAAACTCCATACGCCCTAAATGAATCCCACAGTAACCACCACTCAATATGGTTTGCACAGCACAATCGACTTTATCTCTATCACTTAGTTCAATTTTCTCTATACCCCTCGGATAAGTGATTTCGTCCTGTTTTGTATTGTTCCCTAGAAACACATTGCTAAAAGGAGCTTCTATTGGCATACCTCTCTTCAACATACTGCTCCAAACTCCACCGCACGAAAGTCCACCATCACCCATGTTTGGGAAAATCCTTATATCATCGACGCAAGAGAGTTCTGCTAACTTTTGATTTAGCTTCACATTTGAGAAGACGCCGCCCGTTAATACAAGATTTTCGCACTCGAACTTATTCATCCAATATGCTGTGATTTCTCTTATCGCATCCTCGATTACAAATTGAATTGCAAAGGCTAGGTCAGGAAACGCGTTAGTTACTTTCTCAGCTTCATAAACGATTTCCATCATGTCTGTGTAGACGTTTCGCGCAATTCCAACGGTTTTAAGCCTCCTCACGATTTTTGCTAATGCATTTTTCTTGAGAGTTCTGAGTGAAATCTTTCCCGATTCTATTTGGATTGCACTTGAAAGTATCTCTACAGCCTCAGAATATTTCCCAAAAGCAGCTAAACCGGTGATTTTACCCTCATGCCTTGAAGCCTTGAAGCCATATGCTTGAGTTACACACGAATACAGGTGTCCCAAACTATCTAGAGATCCAGATATCGTCTCTCTTTGAGAAATGGTGCCCTTATGGAGCAATGCAACGGCACCTGATTCCCCATCTCCGTCGCCATCCATGCTCAACAATAGAGTTGGTTCGTCAACTTTAGCCATGCTGATACCACAACCTAAATGCGCATCGTGGTGTTTGATCCACTCAAATGAATTACTTCCCAGAAAGGATTTGTCTATTCCACCTTGCGCCAAAACTTCAAGAATTAATGCTTCGATTTCTAGTTGTGGAGACAATGAATTGTTTCTTTTGAGACGATTTCCTGGCCCAATTCTATTAAAATATTGTTCACTCCCATTCTCATTTCCAGAGAGAAAGTCGTTGTTCAATCGAGTACTTAATTCATCTGCAAAACTTTGATTAGGCTGGTTTGTTGTTCCAATAACAACCCTTTCTATATCCATATCTTGAATCGAAATTTCTTTCCCAATAGAAGATAAGGCCTTTGCAGGAATACCCCTGTACCCTTTCGACCTATTTAAACGCTCCTCCTCAATTGCGAAGATGACGTTCCCTTCCTCTCCTACAAGAGAAGCTGAACTATCATGACCAAGATTTATTCCAATGATCGACGGCATCCCTCAAAAATACACGTCGTTCGATATCATTACCAAATGACAGGCGGATTCGTAAAACATTTTCTTCGCGAATTATTAATTCGAATAGGCACACGTCCCTCGCTCCGAAACAGCCTATTTGAAAGGGTCAATCAACTTAACGCTCTAAAGATTATCGATGTCTATACCCATTCTGACAATCCCAACCTCTACACATTAGCAGCTGGTCCTTTTTCTGGAGTGACGTATGTTAAAGAAAACTACTGGTCAAATAATCACGAAATGGCATTGAAGATAATGGGTTGCTATGAATATCAGATTTTGAGAGAACTTGAGAAATACTCAATTGAGAACTTTGTCAGTTTAGGCGCGGCTGATGGTTACTATGCTATCGGTCTCTTAAAAACAAAATGCAAAAAAGCCATTTTGATTGAATCTGATAAGAGAAATTACCCTCTTATTTACGAGAATGCAAGACTTAATCTTGTTGACGAGAATGTCACGATAGTAGAGGATATTAATTGTATTTTTACCGAATTAACACCAACTTTATCGAAGTTAAGCAATAATTTATTGATTTGTGATATCGAGGGGGATGAATACGAAATTCTTAACGATCATGCTTTGATTTCAAGGCTACACTCCCACAATTTCATCTTAATTATCGAACTTCACGATCGCAATTCCCATTTAAGAAATAGCTTGAAGGAAAAGTTGTCTTCTTATTACAAAGTAATAAGTTTACCCTCAACAGAAAGGAACATAGCTCATCATAATCTGATTCCAAATATCTACGAAAGCGCTATGTTTTCGACTGAGAATCGTGGAAACAACTACGAGTTTATTCTATGTTGCTGATGCAAATGTGAAGGGGAGTATTTGTTTTTCAAAACTAAGGCAACATCCCTGCGTAACAATTTCTCCAAAACTCATGGAGTTGTTTTGCGGGCTCAAATATGGGATCAGTTTTTACTTTGTTAAGCCAAACTCCAAATGTCACGGTTTTATATTAAGTTTGAAATGATTTGTTTGATTCTTTAGCTTTGGGTGGAGTCAACAAAAACAGGGTATCACCGCTAAACTTTTCTAAGAAATCCTCCTTTTGCTGCTCCAGGAAGGCTTCGAGAATTCAAATTGTCATCTGCAACAAAAATTCCCGGGAATCTCTGTTGAAATTCTACAATAGCAGATAGGGGACTGTTTTTTCTAGACCATTTCTTTCCCTTTGTCAATTCTGGTTCAAGATACTCAATTGCTGTATCCATTACGATCAAATAAGAATTATGGGAAACTAAATTTCCATAAATCTGCATCTCCGCAAAGACATGTTCGTGAGTGTGATTGGAATCCAAAATCACGAGAATTTTATCGTCTGCGTTTACAAAGTTTTGTACTTTTAAGATTGTTTTTGCATTTTTTGAATTACCTTCGATAAGATGAATCTTATCATTTACAATTGATTTTGCAATTGCTGACTGAGTGTGTTCCGAAATTTTGATGTCTATTCCTACAACTGAAGAGTTCTCGCTTCTGTGAATTAGGCTCAAAAGGCTAGCAAGAAAAATCGTCGTCCCTCCTCTGCCGATTCCAACTTCCACAATCTTGTTGGCTTTAGATTTAAAAATCGCTTCTTGGATGAGCAAAAGATCTGAGGGAAACTGAATTGCAGGTACACCAAGCCACGAAAACAAATAAGGGTAATCAGCTTCGACTGCTAAATTCAGCCAATTTAAAGAAGCCTGCTCATATTTGTAATTTGAATCTATTTGCTTAGATCGCTTAGTTTGCCATTCAGAAAATTGATTTGAGTCAAACATGGGACTTGTTCTCCTTTTTTCCCAATTCCCAATTCACTAATCTTTCTATACCATGTGCAATCTGGATTTGAGGGAACCAATTAAACGTTGAATAAAAACTGCTCACCGTAGGATTTCTAATACTAGATTTAGTATCTCCTATTTTCAACGAAAGTGGATTATCTAGATAGTCTTGCAATAAGTCGACGATGTCACCTAACCTCACTAGTTTATCTCCTGCGAGATTAAATACATTATTTAGTGCCAAATTCCTCTCCTCAATACACTTAATTATACCGCGGCAAATATCTTCCACGTGAATGAATCTTCGTGCGGTGTCAAGATTACCAATTTCAATGACATTATTATTTACGGCAAGCTGAACTACTTTTTCAACACTACTCTGAGGAATGAGCCTTTCACCATAAACAATTCCAAATCTAAGAATTGAATAGTTCTGACAGTATCTTTTAATCAACCATTCGCCAACTACTTTAGACATAGCGTAAATATTTGTATCGGTTGTCAACTCGATTGGAAAATCCTCTGCTAGTTGTTTAGGTTCAGACGAATCCGGATAAACCCATTCCGAACTTGCAAAAATCATGGTTGAATTCGAGATGTTCGCAATTTCTATAAGTTTCAGAATAATTTTTATGTTTACATCAATTGCTAAGTTTGGCATCTCTTCACAAACAGGACTTGATGAAATTGCTGCTAAGTGAACAATTGTGGAGTCTTTTAAGATATGTTGAAGTTGTTGGTTTGAGACAGATTCTAAATCTTGACTCAAGTATTCAACACCACTGAGTGGATTGTAATTCGGTTCACGATCAATTGAGGTCACCTTGTAACCTTGCTCCAAAAGCATGTGGACAAGATGGTTTCCGACGAAGCCATTCCCACCCGTGACAACAACTCTTGAAGACAACATGCCATGAGTGTAATCAAAATTTGGAAATAATCCGTGCGCCTAGGTGGTCAACACTAGGAATAAATGTACTTGAGCCACCTTTCATATTTGGAATCTTGGCCTCTGAATTGAGATCTCCACCATTAAATGCTAGGACAAAGCCTCCCCCGCCCGCACCAAGTAATTTAGCGCCGTATTGATCTCGCTGTTTGATTGCCTCAATCATATTTTCAATTTCACTCGAAGAGATCAAGGGGCTAAAACTTTGTTTTAAATCCCAAGACTCATTAATCAAATTAGCGAGAGAGCCCCAGTCAATCTCATCATCCTGTAAATGGTCACGAAATTCATCCGCTAGATTAACCATTCTCTGCATTTGAGGCAGATTTGAGATTACTCGCTCCACTTGATCACCCAGTATCTTGGCTGCTGAGCGTTCAGTTCTGGTCCAATATAGACAACATCGGTTTAAGAGATTACTAAGCTCATTTGATGAGATTGAAACTGGCTCAACAGACACTTTGCCGTTGGTTTTGAAACGAAAGAAATTTATTCCTCCAAATGAGGACGCAAACTGATCTTGCTTGCCAATTGGGTGTTTCAATAATTCAATTTCAACATGACAAGCCTCTTCGGCTAATTGATACTTGGTGGGTTTTTCACCCTTGAGTTCGTGTAAAGCTAATAGTAAAGCAACCGTAAAGCTACTTGAGGATCCAAGACCGGTTCCTGCTGGCAAATCAGACAATGTAGAAATTTGGACTGGTAAATCAATTTTCATAAATTCAAGACAATTTCGGACAATCTCATTTTCTATTTGAGCTATTTCTTGGACATGTTCTACTTTAGAATACGAAATTCGGTATCTTTCACCGAAGGAATCGTCATGCAATTTAGCATGAACAAATACATATTTATTTATCGCGCACGATACCACCCTTCCTTCGCTATTCCGATAATAATTCTCTATATCTGATCCTCCGCCTACAAAACTTATCCTCAAAGGGGCAACAGCTAGCGCACTCGACGTCACGCGCAATAATAGGCATAACTACTCCAGAATGTCACTTAATTTGAACCAATTTCTTGTTCTTGAAGAAAGTCAATTACGCTTTTATACGCCATCTCCCTTTCCTCACTGGTCATTTTTTCGATAAATAAAAACGGCTGGATTCCAGTGTTAATGCCGGCGCCGACATCACTCTCTCGATCCCCGATAATTAAACTTTGGGCAGGATTGATTTTAAAATCTTTGATAGCACGATGCAGCAGGCCTGGCTTTGGCTTTCTGCATCTGCAATTCGAATCCCAATGATGTGGACAAATATAAAATGCTAGAATTGGAACCCCTTGCTTCAGTAATTGTAGAGCAATGTAGCGGTTTATTTCGTCAACTTCTTCAAAAGTAACAAGTTTTCGTTCTATACCCGCCTGATTCGTTACAACAATGTAATCGATACCATAGATTGATGATAGTTCCGACAAGAAATTGAGATTCTCTTTCAAAAAACGAACTTCGTTTATGTTTCTGACATACTCTCCTTCACCAATACTTTCGATCAGTATTCCATCTCGATCCAGAAAGACTGTTTTTCTTTTCGTTAATCTATCGTCTGCATATCTTGCTAGGTCAGATAGTGTTCGATAATTAGTTACCTTTCTAGGATTAACTGACTCAAAATATGTCAATCTTTCTAGCGCCTTGGGTAAGTTTCCTTCTTCATTCAGGAAAGTATAGAATGTCGATGGATTTAGTATCCAATAACCCAATTCAACATATTTAAACTTTTCTTCTCTCTTTACTGAGTAACTTACTTTTCCCGAGTTTAGAATATCGATATTACCAGGTTCTCGTTTTTGAACCAGAACTCTTTGATCTGAAAAATTATTCAGGTGTCTTGAAATGACATCATCCTCGAAAAGATTGTCACAATAGATGAGAACTATTTGAGAAGAATTAACCCAATGTTGTGATGCTTGAAGTAATCTTTCTGCTGGCGAGTAAACGGGAGGAGTAGTTAAGATCATGATTTTAGACATCGAGCTTTTGAATCTGCTATTGATGAATAATTCAACTTGCCATGAGAGCTGTCCCGCCAGAACAATAATTTTGTCGATTCCTGAAAGCTCGAGCTGAAGGATAATTCTTTCTAAAGCGGGTTGACCATCAACGGGAACCAATCCTTTATTCAGGGTTTTTGTAATAGGTTCCAATCTTGTTCCAGAACCACCCGTTAAAATAAGAGCAATTCTCAATTTCTGGCCATATCTTTTTCTCTATTAACTACCTGTAGGCCATCGATAAGGCTCTTAAATGTAAATTCGGGAAATGATTCTTTCAATTTTGTTAAATCAGCCGAAATTCCCTGAAATTCATGTTGCGAAATTTCATACTCTTTTTCTTTTTTTAGCATTCTTACTAGGTTCACAAATTGAATATTTTGCGTGAGTATCGATGTGCCGACATTCAATTCCCCTAACCAAAGTTGTCTCTTTATCACTTCATGTATCAATCGGCCCAAATCTTCAACAGAAGTGAAGTCATTGGCGGCAAACGGCTCTCGCATCCAAGTGAAATCATCATATGAAAGATATTTTAATGCCATTTTCAAAAGTGAATCCGCATGTTGATCTATTCCATACAGATAGAATGGACGTACCCATAAGTAGGGTATTCCAAGGCCTGTTAATTGTTTTAATAAAGATCTTTTTACAAGACCAAAATTGCTAAGATTAGAGCCTAGATCATTTTCAGAAACGGAACCTTTTCTCTCGCCGTACTCTAAGCATGAACCAAGCCCAACGATTGCTTTGCCTCCTGCTTTTACAAATTCTTTGAATAAATTTGCAGAAAACTTTAAATTTCTCGAGTTAATTTCAGGATTTCGATTCGGTAATCCTTGCCATGCTGCGTGTACCAGTAAATCATAGTTTCTTTGATGAAAAAGTGTCCGAAGACAATCACTTTCGAAATCGCAGATTTGATGCTTTGCAGCGTATCGCCATGATTGATTAACCGGATTTCCTTTACTTACAGTTTCCAATTCAAGACTTTCATCCTGTATCAATTGATTCAATATAGAAGAGCCAACAAATCCAGTTGCCCCCGTAAGGAGAATTCTCATCTCAGTAATGGCCAATTACAATCTTTTTCGGAAATGACCTCAGGGCTTGATGGCCAAAGAATACTTGCAAAAGGATCGTCATAGCAGAATCCTGAATATTTGCATTCTTGGAATCTAGCAGTCATTAAGTAAGAAATGATTGTATTTTCAGATAAGGAAATCCAACCAGTTGCTAGTCCACTTGGCACAAAAAGTGTCTCAAGGGAATCTTCGGATAATTCGAAATAGTGATTTTCAATTTCTGATTTCTCAGTAACTATGTGAGCATTACTTACAACTAAGTGAATTGCGCCATTTATCACTGAAATAAACTTGTGCTCCGGCGGACCACCTACTTGATAATGCATACCCCTCAAAGTTCGCTCGTTGGGGTTTTCTGACAAATTGACTTGCATTAATTCCAATTTTAGAAATTCGATAGATTTCTTATCAAAAATCCGAACGAATTTACCCCGAGAGTCCGTATGAGAAGAGTTTTCAATGAGTAGTGGTTTCATTAGATCAAACTTCAATCAATTGTGGTGGGTGAGGAATCGGCAAAAGCAATGAACCAGACCAACCTAAGCTTACGAGTTGATTGATTATTTCATCTTTAAAGTTAAAAGGAAACAGAATAATCAAATCAGGTTTCCTTGATAACATATTTTCGACGGATTCTATTGGAAGTCCAATACCCGGTGAATACTTACCCCATTTACGCGGATTATTCTCAGCAACAGATAGAATCTTCGACGCATGGCCGCCGATTGCATTTAAAATGGTTGAGCTTCGCGCCGAAGCGCCGAAGGCACAGATTCTCTTTCCTGAATAAGAAGCAATTACAGAAGCTATTTGCTCTAAATTTCCTTGAGCTTTTTCGCCAAATTCCTCCCAAGATTGATAGTCACTGATTCTTGAGGTGGACTCGAATTCCCGCATCCTCATTAACTCAGGAGTAACAGGTTTGGGATTCCTACTAGCCGCAACCACTACCGATCCTCCACTGATTGGAGATTTGAATGCATCAAATATTTCTAAACCATAATTCTTCAATACACTACTTACGCTCGAAATCGAATGGTAGTAAGTGTGTTCATGATAAATCGAGTCGTAGTGCAAATTTAATAATATGTCATATGCCCAGTGGAATTCCATCAAGAATATTGAGTCCGAATCAATTAATTTTGAAACACCAGAAATGACATCACTAAAATCGGGTACATGGGAGAACACGTTCCTTGCAATGATTACGTCAAACTTACCGTACTTATCTTGAATTTTACCGGCGTTAATTGAATCAAAGTACGCATTTTCTACAAAGATTCCTGTCCCGTATTCGCGCGCAAGATTCTCTGCTGGATCCACTCCCACTAGTAACTTAACCTTTTTATGAAGAAAAGCTTTTAGTAAGGTTCCATCATTGCTTCCTACTTCTAAAACTGATTTAGGGAAGTATTCAAAAATCTGTAGCGTCCTTCTTGCAAAATTCTCACAGTGTTCCATACTACTTTGTGAGGTTCCTGTCACCCAATTGTAGTTTGAAAACATCAATTCAGGTTTAACGTTTACATCAATTTGTACCAAGCTACAGTCGCCACATTGAACCAACCTTAAAGGATATTTTTTTTCACCTTTATCGCTAGAATTATCTTTAAGTGCATTCGCTAATGGCTGAAAACCTAAATCCAGGATCTCGAAGAGATGATCGGAAGAACAAGTCCGACATTTTGTTATCTGGACATAATTCATGTCCAACTCAAATCTGAGTTGAGACTTCCAGATGCGATTAGTCTTTTTAAAACATTCAGCCTTGTCGTCTCCGAGAAGTATTTTTCTCTTTTCTCTTTTGACAAATTCTTAACATTAGCTACTATTTCTTCGCCTCCGTATTGAAGAGACTTATTTCCCGAGTATCCTAATTCCCGTTTTGCTTTATCAAAACTTACTCTATAACTCCGTTGATCCCCCAAATCTTCTGTTCTTAGCAATATTGGGATCCCTCCAAGGCATTTGCTTGCCGCCTCAGCAACTTCCAAAACAGTAAAATTTCCCCCGGTGCGACCCAAGTTATAAGCCTGGCCCTGAATAACATTTGAAGGTATCTGAAGGAGGAGAATAAGAAAATCCACAACATCGGAAATGTGTATGACTGGTCGGTGTGGAGTTCCGTCCGTATGAACCTCGATCTTGCTTTTCTTAATTCCAGAGGCCATCATATTGTTAAAAATTATATCGTTTCGAATTCTAGAACCCCATCCAAAAATGGTAGATGGTCGAACAGCAACTGTCGTAAAATCATTAGACGTCAATCCCAGTATCTCTTGTTCTGCGTGCCATTTTGACTTCGCGTAAGCCGTAATAGGATTCTTTTGAGCGTCTTCGCTTAGTTCGGTTTCAGAGTTTGAAAAGCCGTAAATGCTCTGCGTTGATGCAAATATGAAACGACTAACACCATAGCTCTTGGCCTTCTTAGCCAATTTGATGGCAGAGTCTCTATTGATTGCATAAGTTAGATCTGAATTTATTTCTCCAAGTGGGTCATTTGAAAGAGCAGCTAGATGAATTATGCTATCGAACTTTCCCAAATCAAGACTGTCATGATTTCGTATGTCAATTTTTGTAAAAGTTATATCTGGTGAGTCATCGATTTTTGAATTTTGAAAATAACCAATATCTATTCCTGTCGCTTCTATTTTCAAACCTATTAATCTTTTCATTAATTCGGTGCCTACATAACCTTGACTTCCAGTAACCAAGACTCTTTGAGTTAATCTAGAAGTATTCATCTTGTTAATCTCTTCAAAAGTTCGATGCTGATAGCATGGCAGATCGAAAGATGTATATCTTCCACAATTCCATATTCTCCAGATTGAGTCAGTACAACTATAGAATTATCGCTGATTTTTGACGCTTGACCTCCATCAAAACCAAGCAAAGAAAAAGTTCTGAGTCTTTGACTTTTGGCTTGAAGCAGGGCATTTAGAATGTTTGGGGAATTTCCTGATGCAGAAATCGCAATAAGTATGTCGTCCGATTTTCCTCTTCTTGCGACAATTACTCCAAATAAATCCTCGTATGAAATATCATTTGACGTTGCGGTGACCAACGATGAATTCGCAGTTAATGCAGTAACTGTAGGATAACTGCTGAGATTATTGTGTCGGACGAATGCTAAGTCGGTTTCGAAGTGTTCAGCTGTGCTTGCGCTCCCACCATTGCCAATTATCCATACATTGTTTCCTCGTTCAATTGCTTCAAAAATCTCATTTGATAATATCCTTATTCCATCAGCAATAGAGTTTGCATTTTGCTGAATAACTTCAACGAGTCGCTCATGATACAACTTAACGGAATTCATAGTCTGAACTCTACCGCGATACGAGGAAATCCAAGATAGTTCTGTTGTCTATTTCGAATTGATCGTGGTCAACGCGACTCCAATGAGCATGATCTTCTCTTGTTAAGTAGAGAACTTGTGAATTCATTTCCTTAAGAGTAAAGGAGAAATGAGTTGATATTTTATTTATAGATTTACTAGAATCGAATATCACGAATTTTCTTTTTACCTTAGCTAATTTCTTCATTAATTGATTGTTCTCTTCAAGGTTCATCTCTATTTGCCTTGCTATTTGGAATTTTACGCCACATTGACGTAGGTACTTCACACATGACTCAAATGCGTCATTAACGATACCACAATTTACCAAGACCGGTTCAGTGTTTTCCGGTGCCTCTAGACCATCACTTACCGAGAAACCGTCCATTATGGTTAAGGGCTCCTCTATGCGAAGTGCACATTTTAAGGATTTTTGTGAGATCGCGAATATTTCGAATGCTTTTCTTTTGCTCTTGAATGCGTAATCAATTGCATTCTTGTTGTTCAAAAATGAGATTTTTGCCTGTGAGATGGAATAAAGGTCATCCAAATTATTGAGATTTGATTGGGGACCTTCGTATCCACTATCCACTACTACCATTAAGACTAGAAACGTCGCCAGATTCGAATGATTCTTCAACAGCCTCGCTGTGTTAACCATATGATCAATCGCCAACAGGGCAAAGTCGTGTTGTTTCATCAGGTAAATCGATGGTACTCCTGCGATTGAGAGACCAAATCCCATGCCAAATAACGTATTTTCTGAATTTTGAGTATTGAAACTTGAAATATTTCCAAGAGAATCCATATGCGCGCCTAGACCTGAGATTCGTGAACCAGTAATTACATTTTGTCCAAAGAACACCCCATGTTCAAGAGTCTCCACGTATTCAATGAGCTTTAAGTTTATATAACTTGAAAAGGTAAAGTTATTGTTCATTTGATATTCAATTCTGCCTTAATTTCAGCATGGACTTTCTCTGAAATGAATACTGGGTCATTCGTATCAGATTGAATGACACTTTCAGATATTGCATCTTTTTGAGCCTTTCCAGCATGATAATTTATATAGCGTTTATGATCGCCTTCTGTTGTAAAGTAGCCACCAAGAGTTGTCAATTCCACTTCAACTATGAAGGTATCTCTTGTCGTTAAATTGGTTTCTCTGATTTCATACAATGTATCTGCGTATTCATGTACATTATTGCCAGAAAGTTTTTGATATCGAACTCCCAAACTTTGCGCGAGCAAGCTCAAATCCATTTTGATTCGCCGATCTTCGATTGTACTGGCCAAGGACCAACCATTGTTTTCAACAACATATATAACGCCAAGCTTTTTTGAACTACTTAGCAACAAACTTTCAAAAAATGAGCCCTCTTCTATTGCGCCATCTCCTGTGACGCACCAAATTGCCGATTTCAATTCCTTTACTTTCATTCCTAATGCTATGCCAGTCGCAACCGAAAGATTGTTTCCAAGGATATTTGATGTATATATCGCTCCTCTGGCAGGAAAGTCGAGATTCATTGAACCCAAGTATCGACCTGATATCGAACTTGTCCTCATCTGATATTCTGCAAGTAAGTCTTCGACAGTTGCTCCCAAAGCTAAGTGATAATGGATATTTCGATGCGGTAAAAGCAATTTGTCCTTATTTAGAAGATTCGTTGCTAGGGCAACAGCGATAGCTTCATGGCCAAAAGCAAAATGAATTGGAATTTTCGTTCCCGTTTGATAGATTTGTTCATGGATTTGAAATTGTTTATTTCGAATAGCAAGTACTTCTTGGTGCAAACCGGATATACGCTTAAGGTCCTGCATTGGCTAAGTATAAATGTGTTTTGAGCCGCCCGCGGGAATCGAACCCGCGACCTTCGCTTTACGAGAGCGATGCTCTACCGACTGAGCTAGAGCGGCCTTGTTCTTGTTGAAACCATTCTACAGTCGAAACTAGACCCTCTCTCAATGGGGTGAATCCAAAGCTTGGCAGAAGAGTCCTCAGTACTTCACTTGATGCAACTTTTCTTTGACCAAGATTTCCATCTCCTGAGAATGTGACTTCTCCCTGAAAGTTCATAATTTGGGCTATTAATGATGCCAATTCCTTGATGCTGACTTCGAATCCAGAACTGATAATTAGGTGACTTTTGAGTGAATGTTTCTTCAAAAACCAAGGCAAAATCACCTGTAAATCATTAATGTGTGTTAGCGATCTGACATCAGTGCCGTGGCCATATAGCTCAAGAGCGGAACCAGCAGTTTGTGCTTTGTTAATCCTGTAAATCAAATTACCTACTAACGTGGCATTTTCACTAAACTTCATATGCGGGCCGTAAATATTTCCGAGATGAGCGACTTTGAAATTTCTGTCGTGATCCATTTGATAGGTCTTTGCCAAGTCAACTATGAACCTCTTTGCTGAGTTATAGCCAAAATTCACTTCATTTACTGGCCCCAAATAAAAATCTTTCTCTGTAATTATCTCTTTATTATCGAATGGAAAACTTGAAACTGAGCCCAGAAGAAGAACATTGTTGATGTCGAGCTCATGTGCCGCCTTGAGAACATTCATATTAATCTTGAGGTTTTCTTCTAAATAACCCACTTGATTTTGCGACATTTCCTTTACAGATCCATGCTTCGCCGCACAATTAATAATGGATTCTGGTTTGGCTTTCCTTAGAGCTTGTTTAGTGGAATCAAAATCTAAAAGATCACAATCAGCTCTAGTCAATTTGATGTCAGCTTCCAGGTTCTTTCCGATGAAGCTATTGCCACCAATCACACAAAGCTTTCCAAGAGTCATAATGCTTCGACCTCTTTAACTACATCTTGTTTCTTTAAACTTCGAACGTAGTTTGCGTATTCTGACTTAATTCTTGGCTGAAATGCCTGTAGTGTTCTTTCTTCAATCCAACCCGCCCGAAGAGCAATTTCCTCTAAACATGCAATATAGGTTCCTTGTCTTTGCTGCATTACTCGTATGTATTCAGCGGCCAGAGCAAGGTCTCTCGCGTTTCCGGTATCAATCCACACTGTACCTCGCGAAAGTTGGCTCACGGTCAAGGAATTGTCCCTCGCGTAAGAGTTAATCAAATCGGTCACTTCATACTCGTCTCTTTTGGATTTCTTGAGAATTCTTGCTCGGTCCGGAGCTGATTCGTCAAAAAAGTAAAGTCCGGGAACTGCGAACCTGCTGAAGGGATTCTTTGGCTTTTCAACGACATCTTTTACTGAGCCATCTTTTCGAAATCTTATATTTCCATACTTAGTTGGATCTTCAACCTCATAAGCAAATACATGACAACCAGGATTATCACATATAAGGCGAAGTTTTCTTCCAAGCCCAGAACCAACTAAAACATTGTCGCCTAGCATCAAGACACTTTTTGATCCTTGAAGGAATTGTTCAGCAAGGAGAAATGCTTGAGGAATACCTTCAGCCTTCTCTTGGACCTCAAAATTTAACCTAATTCCCCATTGTGAACCATCCCCCAGAAGAGCTTCAAACTGATGTAGTGACTCAGGAGATGCGATTATAAGAATCTCCTTTATTCCGGCGCTCATTAAGTTTGCCAAGGGATAATAAATCATGGGTTTGTCATAAACTGGCAAAAGTTGTTTGCTGGTTACCGCCGTCAATGGAAAGAGGCGTGTCCCATAGCCTCCTGCCAGAATAATCCCTTTAGCGGGCATAAGAATTCTCCATCAATGCATATTCTTTCTCAAACTCTTTAGTATGTGCGTACTCTTCATAGTACGCGATTGTAAGTTTTAAACCTTCTTCTATGGATAACAAAGGTGTCTTTCCTAACCAACAACTTATTCGTGTTGAATCTAGGGCATAGCGAAAATCGTGTCCTAGGCGATCGGGTACATGATCTATCGCAAATGGTAGATTCAAAGCTCGAAATAGAAGATGAGCAATTTCAAGGTTAGTGCGTCTCTCTCTGGTGCCAATGTTGTAAATCTGACCACTTTCACCCTCTTGCATGAGCGTCAAAAGAATCTTGCAGTGGTCCATCACATATATCCATTCGCGAATATTTACTCCTTTTCCATAGATAGGAATTGGAAGGCCCTTTAAAGCCCTGGAGATTGCTCTAGGGATGAATTTTTCAAGACTTTGCCTCGGACCAAAATTGTTCACGCAACGAGTAACGATAACCTCCGTGCCAAAAGTTTTGTGATGTGCGAGTGCCACTAAATCACTTGCGGCTTTAGAAGCTGAGTAAGCGGACGAGGGATTGAGAGATGCCGTCTCTGCTGCCTCACCCTTCTCCAGAGATCCATAAACTTCATCAGTGCTGATGTGTAGGAAACGAGAAGCTTTAACTTGTTTTGCAAAATCAAGCATTACTTGAGTTCCCAAGACATTTGAATGCATAAAAACATCTGCTGAGTTAATTGATCTATCTACATGAGACTCCGCTGCCAGATGGAAGATAGAGAATCCTTCACCCAAAAATTCTCGTGCAATTTCTGCATAATGAGCGAGTTCATTGCGATTGGCAATATCTACTTTAATGAACTTAAAATTCCCATTCGAGTCTGGTGGGGTCCATTGTGAACTTGCATATGTCAGTTTATCGAGAACTATCACTTTAGAGTCACTCTTGAGTATTAATTCGACCAAGTGACTACCGATAAAACCGGCACCACCAGTGACTAAATAATTCATGCTTCCCTAACTAAATAGTTTTGTGGACTCAACGGAGGCAAGTGGCTTGGCATCTCTGTCCTTTTCGCTCAATGTGGGAGAGCTCAATGGCCACATAATTTTAAGGTTTTCATCAAGTGGGTTGAACTCGCCTGCATGATCGGGCGCAAAGATTCCATCTACTGAATATGTGACCACAACTTCTTGTGTTAAGGCTTGGAAACCATGGGCGAAACCTTTTGGAATCCATAGTGAATCCCCCCGGGATCCAGACAAATTAACACCAACATGTTTTCCAAATGTCGAACTGTATAACCGAATGTCCACTGCTACATCGAATATCTCCCCGTAAAGACAGGTGACAAGTTTTCCCTGTGCATAAGGTGGATATTGCCAGTGCATACCCCTGATAACTCCCTGTTTCGAAACTGAAACATTCTGTTGGACAAACTTAACGCTAAGGGTTTCTAATGTGGATGAGTTATATCGCTCATATAGAAAGCCTCGATTATCTTCATAGAGGGTAGGCTCGAAATAAAGTAACCCTTCTAAATCAAGGGTCAACGATTTCATATTAATCCAAGCGTACAACGCCGTTTGGCGTCGAAAGATGAACTGCTACTAATCCTGTTTGGCCGTCATTGGATTTTTGATCAACCCACTCTATTTCCACGCTATCAAATGCTTTAGAAAGATCGGAGCCTAGCCATTCTTCAATCGTTTTTTCATCGCCAGCAATTTCGATCTTGACGATTTCCGCAACCGCTTTTCCGTCCGTTGATGGATGATCTTGCGACATCCATTGAATAAAGAATGGAAGCTGTGAATCATCAAGTGTTCCTAGAACTCCAAGTTGTTTCCACTTCAATTCGGAACCATCAGGACGCTTACGTGATCCGTCGACTGCTTGGCGTCCAAGTCGATTTTCAATTGGTGATAAATCTTCAGTTGAGACAACCCAGGTTAGCCAGCCACCACCTTCATTTGCGCGTTGAGAAACGACGCGACCAAACGGTGATGAATCAGCAGCCGGATGCTCAAGCGGACAAACAACTTCTAAGTAATGACCATTCTTTAGTGCGAGAGTGAAATTTCGAGTTCCAAAACGAGGATGAATTCCACCGTCGGTGAAAGCAGAACCAATTCGAGAACCGATTCTTTGGACTACATCAACGAGTTGGTCATGGGTTGCTGCGTAAGAGATATGGTCCAGGCGCATGTGCGGATAATGCCGAAAGCTACTTCAAAGCGCAAAACAGAGCCTCGAGCGTTGCCAGCGGTGCTGCATTACGCGAGAGGTTCGTCCGAGCAGTCAAGACGAGATCAATCTGTTCAAGTGTCCGGCGACCAGAAGTTGTTCGTGCATAGTTCGTGATTTCCTCCGCCAAGTCAACATTGAGAATCTCATTACTTGCGCTTTGGACTACCAAGACATCTCGATAGAAGGTTGCGATATCCAATAATGACGCATCGATGTTGTCTCGAATTGAACGAGTGGTGCTCGATTTATGTTCCTTCTCAAGATCCTTGATGGCTTTCGCACCGCCTGAAATCAGGCCTCGACCAGTTCCTTGATATGCGTCCTGGAGTTCTTTGAGCTCCAGAGCATCTCTTTCGGAGTTCTCGTTATCCGCCTGCTCTTCCGCAATATTCACGAGTCTTTGTGCAGCTTTGAAACATGAATCAATGTCTTTTAGTGAGAGCGGCAGAGCAAGCACTTCTTTTCGACGCAGCTGTACATCCTGATTCGTTGCGATATGTCGCGCACGACCGATGTGACCTTGGGAGACTCGGGCAGAAAAAGCTGCTGTATTTGCATCTACTTTTGTGTTGTTGAGAAGAAACTCTTCCACGCTCTTTGTAGATGGAGTTCGTAATTGAACATGGCGACACCGTGAGCGAATTGTTACAGGTACATCACTCAAAGTGGGAGCACATAACAACCATACGGTGTGGGATTCTGGCTCTTCAATTGTTTTCAATAATGCATTGGCCGCTGTTTCGGTTAAACGATCAGCATCTTCAATTATGACAATACGCCATCCGCCAACAGAAGGTGACCATGAAGATCGAGAAATCAATTCTCGAACTTCATCAGCCTTAATGGAAAGACCAGTTGGGTTGAATCTCTCTACATCAACATGAGTGGAAGCAAGTACGGTGGTGCAATCAATACAGATACCGCAACCATTCTCTTTACATACAAGCGAGGCGGCGAAAGCAACAGCGGCATTTGATCTCCCGGAGCCTGGAGGCCCGGCAAATAGCCATGAATGTGTCATGGCTTGAGAACTTTCACCACTCTTTGCTACTTGAACTGCATGGCTGAGCTGCTCGACTATGTGGTCTTGTCCGATTAAAGACGAGAAAATTTTCATGATTTCTTAGAAATGAGGGTAGAAATTCGAGAGGTAATTTCTTGATGAATTTCAACTATAGGTTTTTGGGCATCGATCACTACATATCTTTCAGGGTCCATGCCTGCGAGCTGGAGGTATTCCTGGCGGACTCGATTGTGGAACTCGATTGATTCACTCTCTAAGCGATCTGCATTCTTGATTCTTGAGAGACCGATTTCGGCTGGTTGATCGAGAATTATCGTGATGGTGGGAAACAGCGATTCAGTGGCCCAGCGATTGATGCGTGCTACTTCCGATGATGCCAAGATGCGACCTGCTCCTTGATAGGCGATAGAGGAGTCAAAGTAGCGGTCAGTAATGACAACATCTCCGCGCTCGAGCGCTGGACGAATGAGCGAATAAACATGGTGTGCGCGATCGGCGGCATATAACAGCGCTTCTGACCGTGGCGAGATATCTCCGGTGTCATTATCCAAAAGAATCTTTCGAAGGTTCTTGCCCAAGGTGGTTCCGCCTGGCTCGCGACTCAAAGTGACAGAGCGGCCTTCGTTCTCAAACCATTCCTTAAGCAATTTTGCTTGCGTCGATTTCCCAGAACCTTCGCCACCTTCAAAGGCAATAAAGAGTCCTTCTGTTTTGGGTGCGGTTATTGAACCAAGTTCACCTTTGAAAGCATTAACGATATCGCTCCAGAATGACACACCTGGTCGATCCTTCATTTGATGATAGGAAAGAATCCCGACAAACATTGCAATGAAGCCGCCACCCAACATTGTGAATGCAGCACCGTTGTATGTGAGGCTCACTTGCCCAAACTTGAAGTCATGTTCACCAATGGCAGCGGCAGCAAGCGGTGCTACAGCTAGAACGCCCACAAGTGAGATTCGCACAAGCGATTGAATAAAGGCAAAGACGCGACCACGAAGCTCGTCTGTAACTTCCATTCCGAGCATCGTGAATCCCGTTACCCACGAAACTCCCGAAAACATTCCGAGCAGAACTACAACGAAAATGGCAAGAACCAGGTTCTGAAGAAGCGAGAGAACTACAAGTAGAAATCCAGCACTTGTTAAAGCTGCGCCGAAAAGTCGGCGGCGGGAAAACTGTGAGAACACTTTTGGACCCAAAGCGATACCGGCAGCCAACCCAGTGAATACCGCGCCAAAAAGGACGCCGTACGCCGCGTCTCCACCGGCAAGATCGCCAACGAAGGTTCGCGCTAGACCAATAACTGCTCCGGCAGCAACAAAGGCGCCTAGTAAGCCAACAATCAAGCCTCGAACAATCTTCGATGACGAAACAAACTTCCCGCCGTCAAGCAAAGCTCCAATTATGGAGTTTGAAACATCTGTTCTCTTGAGATGTTCTTTTGGAATTTCTAGATTAACTATCGTGAAAGCGCTAAATAGGAAAGAAAGTGCGTTGATATACAGAGCTAGATCAACAGCAGAATTATCTCCAAGGCTTAGTGCCGCACTGATTCCAGTGATAAAGATTGAAAGTAAAGAGAAGAGTGCTGCAGCAATCGGTGCTGTTCCGTAGGCGGCAAAGAGGCTTACCTGATTTGCATTCTCGAGCTTGTTCTTAGGAACTAGATTGGGAACTGTTGCTTCTTTTGCTGGGCTCCAGAACAGTGTTACACATTCGATTAAAACAGTCGCGGTATAAAGCCAGAAATAATTACCAACGATTGGGATAGAAATAAAGAGAAGTGCTCGCAAAATGTCTCCAATGACCATGACTTTCTTGCGATCAAACCGGTCTGCGATCACTCCAGCGATTGGACCGAGGACAACAGAAGGAAGGAGGCGGGCAATAAAAACACCAGCGATAGCGAAGTTGGCGGTGGCGTAATCTCCTCCAGCAAGTTGCTGAGCTAAGGCAGTCGTTGCAAGAAGACCCAACCAATCTCCGAATGATGAGAAGGCCATCGAGTTCCAGAGTTTTCTAAAAGCAGGAATAGACATCACGCTGTCGCGAACACCAGCAGTTGGAGTCCGTGGATTGGGAATTGCGTTAGCCATAGCGAGAGCCTATTACTTAGCTTTCTTAGACTTACCTGTGGCTGACTTCTTTGCTTTGCGCTTGGATCCAGCGTCTTTGATTGTCTTCTCGGTCAATGTGGGGGCTGTCTTCTTGCTGCGCGAAGACTTCTTTTTTGGAGCTCCACCATTCTCAAGCTCCCACGCTCTACGCCCTGCCAATAATTCTTGAGCGCGCTCAATCGTCATTGCTTCGACGGTATCGCCTCGACGTAAAGTTGCATTTGTTTCACCATCGGTCACATACATGCCAAATCGACCGTCTTTGATGATGATTGCTCGCTTTGTCTCAGGATCAACACCAAGTTCTTTCAGTGGTGGTTTCGCAATACCGCGACGACGGACCTTTGGTTGTTTATAGATTTCAACAGCTTCATTGAGATCGATGGAAAAGAGTTGTTCTTCTGAAGTGAGCGTGCGTGAGTCAGCACCACGTTTTAAGTAAGGACCGTAACGTCCATTTTGTACGGTGATCTCTTCGCCCGTTTCGGAATCGACGCCAAGAACTCGCGGGAGGGAAAGAAGCTTTAGTGCGTCATCAATTGTGACAGTATCAAGAGTCATTGTTGAAAGAAGTGATGCAGTCTTCGGAGTTGGTGCATCATTTTTTTTGCGCGGTTTCTTTCCATCTTCGGTGAGAACTTCTGGGAAAACTTCCGTGATGTATGGACCGAAGCGTCCTGACTTCGCAATAACTTGTAGTCCAGTCTTTGGATCAACTCCTAATTCGCGTTCGCCAGAAGGGGCCGCAAGGAGTTCGATTGCTTTCGGTAAAGTGAGTTCGTCGGGCGCTAAACCTTCAGGGATATTTGCAAACTTTCGATTATCGCTTTGGCCCTGTTGGAGATAAGCACCATAACGACCCACACGAATTTCAATGTCGTCGCCCATCTTCATGGTGTTGATCTGCTGTGCGTCGATCGAGCCTAGATCTGCTGCGAGGTCTTGAAGTCCAGGTTGATCGTCGTGGCCATAGAAGAACCGAGTGAGCCAATTGAGTCGATCCTCTTCACCGTTTGCGATCTTGTCCAAGTCTTCTTCCATGGAGGCGGTGAATTCATAATCCACGAGCTTGGAAAAGTGCTGTTCAAGCAGGCCTGTAACCGAAAAAGCAAGGAAAGCGGGGACTAAAGCGCGTCCTCGTTTAACAACATATCCGCGGTCTTGAATAGTTTGAATGATTGAAGCGAATGTGGAAGGTCGGCCAATGCCAAGCTCTTCGAGCTTCTTTACCAATGTTGGTTCGGTGTAACGAGCTGGTGGCTTTGTTTCATGGCCTTCACATGAATACTTCGGCACGTTTATATCTTGGCCGATTTTCATGGTTGGAAGACGCTTATCGCTTTCATCTTCACCCTTGTCATCATTTACATCTTCGTATGCGGCAAGGAATCCTGGAAACGTCACAACGCTTCCGTTTGCACGGAAGACACATGCTTTTCCATCTGAAGTTTTTACATCAAAATCGACACGTGCTTGCATTTTCTTCGCATCCGACATTTGGGAAGCAACAGTGCGTTTCCAAATTAAGTCGTACAGAGCAAGTTGATCGCGATTGAGTTCGGTAGCAAGCTCTCCTGGGGTTTTAAATGTGTCACCAGCAGGACGAATCGCTTCGTGAGCTTCTTGAGCGTTCTTGGTTTTACCTTCATAGAATCGTGGTGAATCGGGAACATGGTCTTTGCCATAAAGAGATTGCGCTGATTTGCGCGCGGCATTTATAGCGGTTTGGGAAAGATTTACCGAGTCAGTACGCATGTAGGTGATGTATCCACCTTCATACAGACTTTGGGCGATACGCATGGTGAGTTGTGCGCCCCAACCAAGACGAAAGCCTGCATCTTGTTGCATCGTGGATGTAGTGAAAGGAGGTTTTGGACGTTCGGTGCGGGGTGAATCTTCGATGGACTTAACGGTGAGCTTCTTGTTCTGAAGAGAGTTTGTGAGTTTCTCGGCTTCTGTCTGGTCAAGAAGAAGGATGTTTGAGGCGTTTTTCTCTTTCAGAGCACCGTTGGAATCAAAGTCATTTGTAGTAGCCAAACGTTTGTCATCAACTGAAATAAGGCGCGCGGTGAAGTTCTGGTCGGTTTCTGCGGTGAGATCCCACCATCCAGAGGCGATAAAAGCCATTCTTTCCCGCTCACGCTCGACGATGAGGCGAGTCGCAACTGATTGGACTCGGCCCGCGGAGATTCGTGGCATGACTTTCTTCCAAAGAACGGGAGAGAGTCGATAACCGAAGAGGCGATCAAGTACGCGCCGTGTTTCTTGAGCATCTACTAGTCGTTCGTCGATATCACGGGTTTCATCGACGGCTTTGAGGATTGCTTCCTTGGTGATCTCGTTAAAGACCATTCGTTTCACAGGCACTTTAGGTTTAAGAATCTCCATCAAGTGCCATGCGATTGCTTCGCCTTCGCGGTCTTCATCGGTTGCAAGAATTAACTCTTCAGATTCTTTTAGTAACTCTTTGAGTTCTTGGACTTTCTGTTTTTTGTCAGGATTAATAACATAGAGCGGTGCAAAGCCATTTTCGATATCAACACCTTCGCGCGACCACGGAAATTTCTTTACTTCCTTAGGGATGTCGGCTGCTCGTTGGGGTAAGTCGCGAATGTGACCGATGGATGCCTCGACGATGTAATCATCGCCGAGGTAGCCACCAATCTTTCGAGCTTTAGCTGGGGATTCAACAATCACCAGCTTCTTTAGGTTTTTGGCCAAAAGATTTAGCCAATCATTGTGGAGGCGCGTCGACTACGGACGAGCGCAGCGACAATGATCGCGACTGCGATTGCAGCAATGATCTTGCTCGTTGACTCATTTCCTTCGAGCGAGAACTTCACAACAGCCGGAGTCACAAGGAGACCAACCAAGTTCATCACCTTGATGAGTGGGTTGATTGCAGGACCTGCGGTGTCTTTGAATGGATCGCCGACAGTGTCTCCGATAACTGTTGCAGCATGAGCTTCTGAGCCCTTGCCGCCATGGTTACCGTCTTCAACCATCTTCTTTGCGTTATCCCATGCGCCACCGGAGTTAGCTAGGAATACCGCCATCAAAGTTCCGGTGCCGATTGAGCCCGCCAAATAAGCGCCAAGTGGGCCTACGCCAAGGCCGAAGCCAACAGCGATTGGGGCCATAACAGCGAGAAGACCTGGGGTTGCAAGTTCACGGAGTGAATCGCGGGTACAGATATCAACCACGCGACCGTACTCAGGCTTTTCAGTTCCCTTCATAATTCCAGGATGTAGCTGGAATTGATTACGAACTTCCATCACGACTGCACCAGCAGCGCGTGATACCGCGTTGATGGCAAGACCTGAGAAGAGGAATACGACAGATGCGCCGATGATGAGACCGACGAGGTTACGTGGGTCTGCCACATCAAGTACGCCTTGGAATTGAAGCGCTTGATCTCCAATTACTTTTCCAGCTTCAAGTACTGAATTTTTGATTGCGTCGGTGAATGCGCCAAAGAGTGCAGTCGCCGCAAGAACTGCGGTTGCGATTGCGATTCCCTTAGTGATTGCTTTGGTGGTGTTACCGACTGCATCAAGTGAGGTAAGGATCCTTGCGCCTTCACCCTTAACGTCGCCCGACATTTCAGCGATGCCTTGTGCGTTATCGGAGATTGGCCCGAATGTATCCATCGCGACGATGACACCGACGGTTGTGAGAAGTCCGCAACCAGCAAGAGCAACCGCGAAGAGTGAGAGAACGATTGTTCCGCCACCAAGAAGGAATGCGCCATAAACCGCAGCAGCAATCAGGATTGCCGAGTAAACAGCGGATTCAAAACCAACTGATACACCAGCAAGGATGACGGTTGCAGGACCAGTCTTTGACGAAGCTGCAACATCATTTA
>Ga0214917_10001004_pt1 | contig 36976 bp, 48 predicted proteins | sample LL_1208_BB_MetaG_FD_177983 | JGI IMG/M metagenome (GOLD analysis project Ga0214917, IMG submission 177983) | Freshwater microbial communities from Lake Lanier, Atlanta, Georgia, United States - LL_1208_BB | ecosystem: Environmental > Aquatic > Freshwater > Lake | place: USA: Georgia | collected... | reverse complement strand
TCGTAAATTAAAGCCAACGACTCCGGGTCAACGCGGCGCATCTGTTCCAGATTTTGCTGAGTTAACTCGTTCGACTCCAGAGAAGTCACTCGTACGTCCAATTCACTCAAAGGGTGGACGTAACGCAGCAGGTCGCATCACTGTTCGTCACCAAGGTGGCGGTCACAAGCGTGCATACCGTCTTATCGATTTCATTCGTAATGATAAAGATGGTGTACCTGCAAAGGTCGCACACATTGAATACGATCCAAATCGCACAGCGCGCATTGCACTCCTTCACTATGCAGATGGAGAGAAGCGTTACATCATCGCGCCAAATAAACTTGAGCAAGGTGCAACAGTTGAAAACGGTCCAAAAGCCGATATCAAACCTGGAAACAACTTGCCTCTTCGTAACATCCCAGTGGGAACTGTTGTACACGCAATTGAACTTCGTCCAGGTGGCGGAGCAAAGATTGCTCGTTCAGCAGGTTCTAGTGTTCAACTCGTTGCTAAAGAAGGTGCGTTTGCGCAACTTCGCATGCCATCAGGTGAAATTCGCAACGTAGATGTTCGCTGCCGTGCAACTGTTGGTGAAGTTGGAAACGCAGAACAATCCAACATCAACTATGGAAAAGCTGGTCGTATGCGTTGGAAGGGCAAGCGCCCATCTGTTCGCGGTGTTGTTATGAACCCTGTTGATCACCCACACGGTGGTGGTGAAGGTAAGACTTCTGGTGGACGTCACCCAGTGACTCCTTGGGGTCAACCTGAAGGCCGCACTCGTAAGAAGAAAGCATCAGATTCAATGATCGTCCGTCGTCGCAAGTCGAATAAGAAGCGGTAGGAGCCCTTATGCCACGTAGTTTAAAGAAGGGTCCATTCGTTGATGGACATCTACTCAAAAAAGTAGATGCTCAAAATGCAGCGAACACCAAGAACGTGATCAAAACATGGTCACGCCGCTCAATGATTGTTCCTTCAATGATCGGACACACCATCGCAGTACACGATGGTCGCAAGCACATACCTGTATTCGTAACTGATGCGATGATCGGTCACAAGCTTGGTGAGTTCTCACCAACTCGTACCTTCCGTGGTCACATCAAGGGTGAAGATCGGAAGGCAACTCGTGCCTAATACAACTGATAAAACGACATCAACTTCAGCACCATCTACAACACAGGAAGTGTTGATTGCTCGTGCAATTTTGCGCGACATTCGCCACACACCTCAGAAGGCACGTCGTATCGTCGATTTGATTCGCGGACAACGCGCTGATGAAGCACTCTCAATTTTGAAGTTCGCACCACAAGCTGCCGGACAAGATGTGTACACGCTTCTTACTTCTGCTGTTGCTAACGCAAAGCAGAAGAATCCAGCAATTCGTGATGCATCTGAACTCTGGGTTGTTGAAGCACTCGTAGACGAAGGACGCACAATGAAGCGTTTCCGTCCACGTGCACAAGGACGCGGTTTCAGAATTCTAAAGCGAAGCAGCCACATCTCAGTTGCTGTTTCAGATAGCAAGAAGGGAGCGACCAAGTAATGGGTCAAAAAGTAAACCCACACGGCTTCCGTCTTGGAATTACCACTGAATTCAAATCACGTTGGTATGCAGACAAGTTGTACAAGGATTATGTGAAAGAGGACGTTGAAATTCGACGTCTTATGAGCAAGGGCATGGAGCGCGCAGGCGTTGCACGTATCGAAATCGAACGCACACGCGAACGTGTACGTATCGATCTTTATACAGCTCGTCCAGGAATTGTTATCGGTCGTCGTGGACAAGAAGCAGATCTTCTCCGTCAACGACTTGAGAAGTTAACTGGCAAGCAAGTTCAGTTAAATATTCTTGAAGTTAAGAATCCTGAAACTGATGCACAGCTCGTTGCTCAAGGAATTGCTGAGCAGTTAGCTGCTCGTGTTTCTTTCCGTCGTGCAATGCGTAAGTCAATGCAGACAGCGATGAAAGCTGGAGCACAAGGTATTCGCGTTCAGTGCGGTGGACGTCTTGGTGGAGCAGAAATGTCTCGCTCAGAGTTCTATCGTGAAGGTCGCGTTCCTTTGCACACACTTCGTGCAGATATTGATTACGGCTTCTACGAAGCACACACAACTTTCGGTCGTCTAGGCGTAAAGGTCTGGATCTACAAGGGTGAAGTTATTGAATCTCGCGCGGAGCGCGCTGCATCAGCGCTTGCTGCTGCACGTGCTCCAAAGCCAGAGCGTCGCGGACCACGAGCACCACGAGCACCACGCGGTGAAGTGACGACCTCTCATGTTTCTGATTCAGCAGTTGCAACTCTTGAAGCACCTGCTGCAGGTACAGAAGGAAGCGAGGCATAAATGTTAATTCCACGTCGCGTTAAGCACCGTAAGCAGCACCACCCATCACGTAAGGGATCTGCTAAGGGTGGAACAGTTGTTGCCTTTGGTGATTTTGGAATTCAAGCACTCGCACCTGCTTACGTTACAAACCGTCAGATTGAAGCAGCGCGTATTGCTATGACTCGTTACATCAAGCGTGGTGGAAAGGTATGGATCAACATTTATCCAGACCGTCCGCTCACAAAGAAACCTGCTGAAACTCGTATGGGTTCCGGTAAAGGTTCACCTGAATGGTGGATTGCAAACGTAAAGCCAGGTCGCATCATGTTTGAAATCTCTGGTGTTACAGAAGCAATCGCTAATGAAGCTATGCGTCTTGCTATTCACAAGCTTCCAATGAAGTGTCGCGTTGTTCGTCGTGAGGAGGCATAAGTGGCTACTACAAATACAAATGAAGTATTACGCCAATTATCAGCAGATGAGTTAACTGCAAAGTTGCGTGAAGCAAAGGAAGAACTTTTCAACCTTCGTTTCCAAGCAGCAACAGGACAACTTGAAAGCCATGGCCGACTAGGTGCAGTGCGCAAAGACATTGCTCGCATCTACACAATCATTCGCGAACGTGAACTAGGAATCGGAGGCGCTGCATGAGCGCAGTAAACGAAGATCGCGGTTCACGCAAGACGCGTGAAGGAATTGTTGTTAGTGACAAGATGGATAAGACCATCTCCGTTGAAGTTTCAGATCGCGTAAAACACGGTCTGTATTCAAAAGTTATGAGCCGCTCAAGCAAATTGAAGGCACATGATGAGAAGAACGAAGCAGGTATCGGTGATCGCGTTTTGATCATGGAAACTCGCCCAATCTCTTCAACTAAGCGCTGGCGTTTAGTTCAAATTATCGAGAAAGCTAAGTAGGAGGAAGAAATGATTCAACAAGAGTCGCGCCTTCGCGTGGCGGATAACACTGGAGCTAAAGAGCTTCTCTGTATTCGCGTACTCGGTGGCTCCTCCCGTCGTTATGCCGGTATCGGAGACATCATCGTCTGTTCTGTTAAGGATGCAATTCCTGGCGGACAAGTTAAGAAGGGTGAAGTCGTTAAGGCTGTCATCGTTCGTACGGTTAAGGAACGTCGTCGTCCAGATGGTTCTTACATTAAATTTGATGAAAACGCAGCAGTAATTTTGAAGGCAGATGGCGAACCACGCGGAACTCGTATCTTCGGACCGGTTGCACGTGAACTTCGCGATAAGCGTTTTATGAAAATTATTTCGCTTGCTCCGGAGGTGTTATAAAAAATGGCAAAGATTAAGAAATCTGACTCAGTTTTGGTAATCGCCGGAAAAGATAAAGGCGTTACAGGAAAGGTTCTCGATGTTCTTGGTGACCGCATCCTCGTTGAAGGTGTGAACCGCGTAAAGCGCCACACAAAAGAGCAGACTGGTGACCGCGGCGTAAAGGTCGGCGGAATCATCACTGTTGAATCTTCAATTCACATTTCAAATGTCATGGTTGTTGACGGAGATGGCAAGGCATCACGTCTTGGCTCTCGCAAGAATGATGACGGCAAGAATGTACGCATCTCGCGTCGTACCGGAAAGGACATCTAATGTCGACGACACTTGATGTACGTCTAAAGTCTCGCTATCGCAGTGAAATTGCGCCAGCGCTAAAAACACAATTCGGTTTCAAAAACGCTATGCAAATCCCAACACTCGTAAAGATTGTTGTAAACATGGGTGTTGGTGAAGCTGCTCGTGATTCAAAGCTCATCGAAGGCGCAGTACGCGACTTAACAATTATTACTGGCCAAAAGCCACAAGTAACTAAGTCACGTAAATCAATCGCACAATTTAAGTTGCGTGAAGGTCAGCCAATCGGCGCTCACGTAACAATACGTGGCGATCGTATGTGGGAGTTCGCAGATCGTCTGCTTTCAATCTCTCTTCCACGTATCCGCGACTTTCGTGGTCTTTCGCCAAAACAATTTGATGGCAAGGGAAATTACACATTCGGTTTAACCGAACAAGTTGTATTCCCTGAAATCGAACAAGACAAAGTTGATCGTCCGCGCGGTATGGACATCACGATTGTTACAACAGCTAAAAACGATGACGAAGGTCGTGCACTTCTTAAAGCGCTCGGTTTTCCATTCAAGGAGGCATAAGAGATGGCAAAGACATCACTCAAGGTAAAGGCAGCTCGCAAGCCGAAGTTCAAGGTTCGCGGCTATACCCGTTGCCAGCGTTGTGGTCGTCCACACGCTGTCTACCAAAAGTTCGGCATCTGCCGTATCTGCTTCCGCGAAATGGCACACCGCGGTGAACTTCCTGGCATCACGAAAGCAAGCTGGTAATTTTTTTAATCCAACAACTACGAAATAGGTCCATTAGATAAATGGAAACCAATTCGAGAAAGGCCACAGGCCACGTATGACAATGACAGATCCGATCGCAGACATGTTGGCACGTCTGCGCAACGCGAACTCTGCCTACCATGATTCGGTTTCAATGCCGTCTTCATCGGTAAAGGTTCGTATCGCAGCAATCCTTCAAGAAGAGGGATTCATTGCTGGATATCTCGTTGAATCAAATGCAAATGGCATAGGCAAGACACTTGTTCTTGACCTTAAGTTCGGCACAAATCGCGAGCGTTCAATCGCAGGTCTTCGCCGTGTTTCAAAGCCAGGACTTCGCGTTTATGCAAAGTCGACTGCACTTCCAAAAGTTCTTGGCGGTCTGGGCGTTGCAATCATCTCAACATCATCAGGTTTGTTAACTGATAAGCAAGCAAACAAGAAGGGCGTAGGCGGAGAAGTTCTCGCCTATGTATGGTAATTACAGATGTCACGTATTGGACGTATGCCAATTACCGTTCCCAACGGTGTTGAAGTAACAATTTCTGGTCAAAACGTTGCAGTTAAGGGACCTAAGGGTTCATTAGCACTCAATGTTGCTGAACCAATTCATGTTTCACAAGAGGGAAGCGTCATCACTGTCGCTCGCCCAAATGAAGAGCGCATTACTCGTACACTTCACGGTCTATCTCGCACACTCGTTGCCAATTTGATTGAAGGTGTAACAACAGGTTACACACTCACAATTGACATCGTCGGTGTTGGTTACCGCGTTGCTGAAAAGGGCAAAGATCTTGAGTTCCAACTCGGTTACAGCCACGTAATTAACTTCCCTGCACCAGAAGGAATTACTTACAAAGTTGAATCACCAACAAAGCTGCACATCTCAGGAATTGATAAGCAGCTCGTTGGCGAAACCGCCGCAAAGATCAAAAAGCTTCGCAAGGCTGATCCTTACAAGGGCAAGGGCTTGCGACTCACAGGCGAAGTTGTTCGCCGCAAGCAAGGAAAGACAGGTAAGAAGTAATGGCTATCGGTGTAAAGGTCCGTAAAGGTTCGGCAACAAATGCTCGCGCCCGTCGTCACTTCCGCGTGCGTAAGAAGGTCTCCGGAACTTCTGCTCGCCCACGTCTAGTTGTATCTCGCTCTGCTCGTCACTTGTTCGTGCAGATTGTTGATGACTCAACTTCAAAGACTCTTGCTTATGCATCAACCATGGAAGCAGATCTACGCAACGCCAAAGGTGATAAGACTGATAAGTCTCGCCAAGTTGGTGCGTTAATTGCTAAGCGTGGAAAAGAAGCAGGAATTTCTACCGTTGTCTTTGATCGCGGTGGAAATAAATATCACGGCCGTATCGCAGCTCTTGCAGATAGTGCACGAGAGAATGGATTGGAGTTCTAATGGCTATTGATCCAAACTCAGCAGCACCATCAACTGGTGGTAATACATCAGGAAAAGGTGGACGCGAACGTCGCGAACGTCGCGATGATCGTCAGCAAGAGAAGAGCCCATACACAGAGCGCGTTGTTTTTATTAACCGCGTATCTAAAGTTGTAAAAGGTGGTCGTCGCTTCTCATTCACAGCACTCGTAGTTGTGGGAGATCAGAAAGGAACTGTTGGAATTGGTTATGGAAAATCTAAGGAAGTTCCACAAGCAATTGCCAAGGCAGTAGAAGAAGCAAAGAAATCATTCTTCGTGGTTCCACGTGTTCAAGGAACTGTTCCTCACCCAGTTCAAGGTGAAACTGCAGCAGGCGTTGTACTACTTCGCCCAGCTAGCCCAGGTACCGGAGTTATTGCCGGTGGCCCAGTGCGTGCAGTACTTGAATGTGCAGGAATTACTGACGTTCTCACAAAGTCACTCGGATCAAATAACGCAATCAACATGGTTCACGCCACAGTTGCTGCGCTAAAGATGCTTGAGACACCAACAACTATCGCGGCTCGTCGCGGTCGTCCACTAGAAGATGTTGCACCAGCTGCAATTATTCGTGCATCACAGATGACAGTAGGTGCGTAATGCCTCGTTTAAAAGTTACTCAAATTCGCTCAAAGGTTGGCAACAAGCCAGAGCTTCGCGAAACGCTTCGTTCACTTGGTCTCAAGCGAATCAACGACGTTGTTGTCAAAGAAGATCGTCCAGAAATTCGTGGCATGGTTAACGCCGTTCGCCACATGATCAAGGTTGAGGAGGTTGAATAAAGATGACGTTAAAACTTCATCATCTCCGTCCGGCCCCAGGTGCTAAGAAAGCTAAAACTCGTAAGGGTCGCGGTGAAGCATCAAAGGGTAAGACTGCTGGTCGTGGTGGCAAGGGAACTCGCGCTCGCAACCAGGTTCGTGCAGGTTTCGAAGGTGGACAACTACCTTTGGTAATGCGCTTACCTAAGTTGCGCGGATTCAAGAACCCAGAGCGCGTTGAATACCAAGCTGTCAATGTTTCAACAATTAATGCTCTCTATCCAAAGGGTGGAGATGTAACAGTTGCTGATCTCATTGCAAAGGGCGCAGTTCGCGACAGCCTTCCTGTAAAGGTTTTAGGCAATGGCGAAATTTCAGTGAAAGTAAATGTGACTGCACATGGATTCTCTGGCTCAGCAGTTGAAAAAATTGCTGCAGCTGGTGGATCTACTAAGACCCTATAAAAAATTAAACAAATCGATTGATTAGGAAGAGGGAGAAAATCTGATGCTTTCAGCATTCGGTATGGCCTTTAAGACCCCTGAACTACGAAAGAAGATTTTCTTCACTCTTTCAATCATGGCTTTGTTTCGTTTTGGTTCTGTTGTTCCAACACCTGGTGTGTCATATGGAAATGTTCAAGAGTGCTTGAAGCAAGTTCAATCAGGTGGCCTATTTGGACTCATAAACCTATTCAGCGGTGGAGCACTTTTACATCTCTCTGTTTTCGCACTCGGCATCATGCCTTACATCACGAGTTCGATCATTATTCAACTTTTGACAGTTGTTATTCCTCGCTTCGAGGCCCTTAAGGCTGAAGGTCAATCAGGAACAGCAAAGCTGACTCAATACACACGGTACTTAACTATTGGGTTGGCAATTTTGCAATCAACTGGGTTGATTGCAGTTGCTCGTACACCTGGTCGCCTCATCTCAGGTTGTTCTTTGGCAATTATTCCTGACGCATCATGGCAACGCATTATTACGATGATTTTTGTCATGACTGCTGGAACATCTGTAATCATGTGGCTCGGCGAATTAATCACAGACCGTGGTGTCGGTAACGGTATGTCCATTCTTATCTTTACATCAATTGCTGCTGGTTTCCCAGGAAACTTATGGAGCATCAAACTCCAAAAAGGTCTCTTTGCTTTCATCTTCGTTCTTGCAGTTGGAATCTTGGTAGTTGCAGCAGTGGTCTTCGTTGAACAAGCCCAACGACGAATTCCCGTTCAATATGCAAAACGTATGGTTGGTCGGCAAAGTTACGGTGGAACAAGTACGTATATTCCAATCAAGGTAAACCAAGCTGGCGTTATTCCAGTGATCTTCGCATCATCACTTCTTTATATTCCATCCTTGATCGTTAATTTCACCAATAGTCAAGCAGCATGGGCTGTATGGATCAGCCGTAACTTCGTTAAGGGTGATCACCCAATTTATGTCGCAACTTACGCTGCTCTTATTATTTTCTTTACTTATTTCTATGTAGCAATCACATTTAACCCGGATGAGGTTGCAGATAACATGAAGAAGTACGGTGGATTCGTACCTGGTATTCGTGCAGGACGCCCAACATCTGAATATTTACAGTACGTTCTCTCACGCATTACTGCTCCAGGTTCAATTTATCTTGCTCTTGTTGCAGTAATTCCAATTGGGGCACTCATTCTCTTTGGTGCAACTCAGAACTTCCCATTCGGAGGTACTGCGATCTTGATCGTTGTTGGTGTTGGTCTTGATACAGCCAAGCAAATTGAAAGCCAACTGCAGCAACGTTCATATGAGGGGTTCTTGCGCTAATGCGTTTAGTCCTGGTTGGTCCACCAGGTGCAGGTAAAGGTACGCAGGCACAATTCCTATCCCAGCACTATTTAATTCCACATATTTCAACTGGCGACATTTTCCGCGCCAATTTAAAAGCAGGTACACCACTTGGCGTCGAAGCACAAAAATTTATGGATACTGGCGAATTAGTACCAGATTCAGTCACCAATGAAATGGTTAAAGATCGATTAACTCACGCAGATACAGCAAATGGTTTTCTACTCGATGGATTTCCAAGAAATGTCGCACAAGCCCAAGTTCTTTCAAAGGTTCTAGCAGAGAAGAAGTCCCCCCTAGATGCTGTTCTCGAACTTCAAATAGATGATTCAGAGATAATCTCTCGTTTAAATAATCGCAGAAGTATTGAATCTCGCGCCGATGATGCAGAAGAGGTAATTGTTCACCGCCTAAAGGTGTACCACGAACAAACCGCACCGATCATTGATTACTACCGCACTGAAGGTTCTCTCATCACAATTAGCGCAATTGGCGAAGTCGATGAAATCACGAAACGTGCAATTGCGGCTCTTGGCAATAAATAAGTAATACGCAGATGGCAATTCAAATAAAAACTCTGGATGAGTTAAAGACTATGCGCCGAGCCGGATTATTAGTCGGACAGACTTTGGATTTACTGCGTGAATCAATAAAAGTTGGAATGCGCACCGATGCCTTGGATGCAATAGCCGCTGCAAATATTAAACGAGGTGGTGCAACTTCAAATTTCAAGGGTTACCACGGATATCCGGCGACTATATGTATCTCAATCAATGAAGAGATCGTTCATGGAATTCCAGGAGATCGAATCATTGAAGATGGTGATGTTGTATCAATTGATTGCGGAGCAATTGTTGATGGCTGGCACGGTGATGCCGCTTTTTCTGTAATCGTTGGACAAGCAGATCCTGAAGATCAAAAGATGCTCAATGTTTGCGAAGAATCAATGTGGCGGGGGATAGCTGCTGGTAAATCAGGTGCACGGTTAAGTGATATTGGTTATGCAATAGAGCAGTACATTAATTCACAAGGTCGTTACGGAATTTTGCAAGAGTACGGCGGTCACGGAATTGGCACTGAGATGCACCAAGAACCACATGTACTTAATTTTGGTAAGGCTGGCAATGGTCCAGAGATAACTCCAGGTTTCGCACTTGCCATCGAACCGATGATTACTCGTGGCAGCTCAAAGACTCGCGTTCTTCAAGACGAGTGGACAGTTGTTTCGCGAGATAAATCACGTGGTGCGCACTTTGAAAACTCCTATGCGATAGCACCTGATGGAAAGCCTTTTGTTCTGACTGCCATTGATGGGGGTCGGGCCAAGCTATCCACTCTTGGGGTTGAAGTAACGGATCTACTTTCTTAGGCTCTGGAGGGCCAAAATCGCCTGAAAATCTCTCAAAATCTGCGTGTGGATTGCGAGAAATCTTCTCAAAGTACGGGTATAACCCCGATTTCCCTTTAGCGGGCGGCCTCCTTTAGACTGCTCCTTCGCACTCCATGCACAAATAGAGAAGTAGGTACACGCTTGGCAAGTAAAGATGGTGCAATCGAAATTGAAGGCACTGTTGCTGAAGCGCTACCCAACGCGATGTTTCGCGTGGAGCTAACGAATGGGCACAAAATTCTTGGGCACATCAGCGGAAAAATGCGAAAGAACTACATTCGTATTTTGCCTGGTGATCGTGTCATCGTTGAATTAAGTCCATATGACCTCACCCGAGGTCGAATTGTTTTCCGTCACAAGTAATTCATAAGTAATTAGGAGCAGTAATAATGAAGGTACAACCAAGCGTTAAGAAGATTTGCGATAAGTGCAAAGTCATTCGACGCAAAGGTCGTGTCATGGTTATCTGCGATAACTTGCGACACAAACAACGTCAGGGATAAATCCCTACTGCGAATAAACGCGTTGTGCGACTTACTGATTAATTAATCAGTAAGACCTCTGGACCGGTAGGCCAGAGAACAGCATGGCGGAGGACCTTCCGGATTAAAGAAATGGCATAAACATGGCACGTCTCGTTGGTGTCGATCTTCCGCGCGAAAAGCGCGTCGAGGTTGCACTTACCTATATCTTCGGAATGGGACTTACTCGTTCCCAAAAAACTTTAGCCGCAACTGGTATCAGTCCTGATACTCGCGTAAAGGATCTTCAAGAACCTGAGCTTGCAAAGCTTCGCGAATATATTGAGGCAAACTTCAAGATTGAAGGCGACCTTCGCCGTGAAATCTCCGGTGACATCCGTCGCAAAGTTGAAATTCAAAGCTACCAAGGCATTCGTCACCGCAAGGGACTTCCTGTTCGTGGTCAGCGCACACATACAAATGCACGTACTCGCAAGGGACCACGTAAAGCAATTGCAGGCAAGAAGAAGGTGACTAAGTAATGGCCGCTCCTAAAGCAAAGACCGCTGCTCCAGCAAAGGGCAAAGTCAAAATCCGTAAGAAAGAAAAGAAGAATGTTGCTGTTGGAAATGCTTACATCAAGAGCACTTTCAATAACACAATCATCTCTATTACTGACACAACAGGCGCTGTTATCTCTTGGGCTTCATCTGGCCAAGTTGGTTTCAAGGGTTCACGTAAGTCCACTCCATTCGCCGCGCAGCTTGCAGCAGAAGCAGCAGCTCGACGCGCACAAGAGCATGGACTTAAGAAAGTTGATGTTTTCGTTAAGGGTCCTGGTTCAGGACGCGAAACTGCAATCCGTTCATTGCAAGCAGCTGGTCTGGAAGTTGGTGCCATTTCTGATGTAACACCTGCTCCACACAATGGCTGCCGCCCAACCAAACCACGTCGAGTTTAAGGAGGAATAGAAAATGGCTCGTTATACCGGAGCAGATTGCAAGCGTTGCCGTCGCGAAAAAGTAAAACTATTCCTCAAGGGATCAAAGTGCGATGGACCAAAGTGTCCGATCGAATCACGTCCTTATCCACCTGGACAACATGGTCGTGGCCGTGCCAAGGAATCTGAATACCTATTACAGATGCGCGAAAAGCAAAAGTGCGCACGCATTTATGGTGTTCTTGAAAAGCAATTCCGTGGATATTACGAAGAAGCTAACCGTAAGCAAGGCAAGACTGGTGAAAACCTTCTTGTACTTCTTGAAACACGTCTAGATAACGTCGTCTTCCGAGCAGGCTTTGCAAAGAGCCGCGACATGGCACGCCAACTAGTTCGTCATGGACACTTCTTAGTAAATGGCAAGAAGGTAAACATTCCTTCATATCGCGTCTCAGCGATGGACATCATTGATGTTCTTCCAAAGTCACTCGATCTCACACCATTTATTGTGGCAAGCGCTGAACTTGGTGAAAAAGCTGTACCAGCATGGATGGAGGTTGTTGGTTCGCAAATGCGCATCATCATTCACTCACTTCCTGCTCGCTCGGTTATTGATACCCAAATTCAAGAGCAGCTAATCGTTGAACTTTATTCCAAGTAATTTTTGAAAGTTTAACGACCGCAAGGTTGTTAAACACCCGCACGACCGCAGTACCAAACAGGAGATCAAATAGAGGTTCTCCGAGAGAAGAAAGAGGAGCAACAGTGCTAATTGCACAACGTCCCACCCTCAGTGAAGAAGTAGTATCCGAAAACCGTTCAAGATTCATTATCGAACCGCTTGAACCAGGATTTGGTTACACCCTCGGTAACAGCATGCGTCGTACACTGCTTTCATCAATTCCAGGTGCAGCAGTGACGAGCATTCGAGTTGCTGGAGCACTCCACGAGTTCACAACTCTTGAAGGTGTAAAAGAAGATCTCACAGATATTGTTTTGAATATCAAGAACTTGGTTCTTTCATCAGATAACGACGAGCCAAGCATTCTGTATATTCGAAAATCAGGTGCAGGATCAGTTACTGGAGCAGATATTGCTGTGCCAACTGGCGTTGCAGTTCATAACCCAGAACTTCACCTTGCAACTCTCAATGGAAAAGCAAACCTCGAAATCGAACTCACTGTTGAGCGCGGTCGTGGTTACGTAACTGCTGTGCAGAACAAGCAAGCAGGAGCAGAAATTGGACGCATTCCAGTCGATTCAATCTATTCTCCAGTCCTAAAAGTTACATACAAAGTTGAAGCAACTCGCGTTGAACAGCGCACAGACTTCGACCGTCTTGTCGTTGATGTCGAAACAAAGCCATCCATGAAGCCACGTGATGCCGTTGCATCAGCCGGTAAGACACTTGTTGAACTCTTTGGTTTAGCTCGCGAACTTAATGTTGATGCAGAAGGAATTGAAATGGGACCATCCGTAATGGATGCAGCCCTAGCTGCCGATCTCGCTCTTCCAATCGAAGATCTCGATCTAACAGTTCGTTCTTATAACTGCTTAAAGCGTGAAGGTATTCACACTGTTGGGGAACTCGTTAACCGTTCAGAAGCTGACCTTCTAGATATCCGTAACTTTGGATCAAAGTCCATTGATGAAGTAAAAGCAAAGCTTGTCTCAATGGGAATGTCTATGAAGGATAGCCCAGCCGGCTTCGATCCAACTAAGCACCAAAACTACAACGCATCAGTCGACGATGATTTTGTCGATGCAGATCAGGCCTAGGAGAAATAACTCATGCCAAAACCAACTAAAGGTCCTCGTCTGGGCAGCGGCCCATCACACGAGCGTCTCATCCTAGGAACACTTGCAGAGCAATTGTTCGAGCATGGAAAGATCACAACTACTGAAGCAAAGGCGAAGCGTCTTCGCCCACTTGCTGAAAAGTTAATTACCTTTGCAAAAAAGGGTGACCTTGCAGCTCGCCGCCAAGTAATGGCAACAATTGCAAACAAGGGCGTTGTACACACTTTGTTTACAGAGATTGGCCCACGTTTCGTTGCACGTAACGGCGGATATACACGTATAACAAAAATCGGACCACGTAAGGGTGATAACGCACCTATGGCGGTTATTGAAGTACTAACTGAGAAAGATAACTAAGCACTAGCTTTCTTAACTCTTATGACAGAACCCACTCTCTACCCCGAGAGTGGGTTTCGTCGTATACGGATGGATATTTCATACGACGGAACTAATTTTGCGGGTTGGGCAAAACAACCAGACCGCAGAACTGTTCAAGAGTGCGTCGAAAGCGCACTAGCTACGGTTTCAAGAATCAATCCGGAGTCAATCGTTGCCGGCCGCACCGATGCCGGTGTGCATGCAACTGGACAGGTTATTCACGTAGATATTCCAGAGAGTGTTGCTCTCGATGATTTAGCTTACAAACTCAATCGCATCCTGGATGAAGATGTACGAGTTCATGCTATTTCAATCGCCCCGGAAGCCTTTCATGCACGCTTTTCAGCTCTTCGTCGGCACTATAAATACAAGATTCTTGATGCAAATGAGGTTCTCGATCCACTTTCAAGAATAGATGTTGCAACCTGGTATCGCCCGCTCGATGTTGATGTCATGAATAAGACAAGCGCCCTTCTTCTTGGTGAGCATGATTTCGCGGCATTTTGTAAGTTTCGTGAGGGCGGCACAACTATTCGAAGATTAGAAAAGTATGAGTGGAAACGTAACTCACATGGATATTTGGAAGCTGAAGTCGTTGCAGATGCCTTCTGTTATTCAATGGTACGAAATCTTGTCGGAGCTGTTGTCTGCGTAGCCGATGGACGATTTGATCCCGAGTGGATTGTTCGAGTTTTAAATAATAAAGAACGTGTTTCCGACTCATTGGTCTTTCCAGCACGTGGCTTAACACTCTTCCAAGTGGATTATCCAAATGATTCTGAGTTATTGGAAAGAGCAAAAGTTTCAATTGCGCGTCGAAACGAAGAGAATAATTAATGGGACACATTGATGTCAGCGGCGTCGGATTCTCTTTATCCGATGGTCGAGTATTACTTAATGACGTCTCCTTTCGCGTAGGAGATGGTGCAAAGATTGCACTCATTGGCGCAAATGGATCCGGTAAAACAACACTCCTCAAAATGATTTCTGGAGATTTACAGCCAGATGAAGGAAGCGTCGCGATTACTGGCGGACTCGGTGTGATGCGTCAGTTCATTGGATCCGTGCGAGATGAGTCAACCGTGCGTGATTTATTAATTTCTGTTGCTCCACAGCGCATCAGGGATGCAGCGGCATTAGTTAAATCCACTGAAGAATTAATGAATTCGCGCAACACAGAAAAAGACCAGATGAATTACGCCCAAGCAATTGTGGATTGGGGCGATGTCGGGGGATATGACTTCGAAGTTATTTGGGATTTATGTTGCACCGAAGCTCTCGGTAAATCTTTTGATTCTGTGGCAGAACGACTTGTAAACACACTCTCTGGTGGCGAGCAGAAGAAATTAGTTTTACGTGCCTTACTTGAAGGCCCAGAAGAAGTTTTACTTCTGGATGAGCCTGATAACTATCTAGATGTTCCATCAAAACGATGGCTAGAAGAAGTGATTACTTCGACAAAGAAGACAGTTTTATTTGTGAGCCACGATCGACAATTACTCGAACACACAGCCACTCGAATTGTGACCCTCGAGCAAGGAATCAGTGGCAATACAACGTGGGTGCATGGCGGGAAATTTTCGACGTGGCACGAAGCACGTAAAGCTCGCAATGCACGTTTTGCTGAGATTTTGTTGCGCTGGGAAGAAGAACATCAGCGCTTAAAAGATTTAGTTCGCACGCTTCAGGTTCAAGCTGCAAGCAGTCCTGATATGGCTTCAAAGTATCGTGCAATGCAGACTCGTTTGCGTAAATTTGAAGAGGTAGGGCCTCCGGAGGCTCCACCGATCGAACAAGATGTTCGTGTTGGTTTGCGTGGTGGCCGTACCGGTTTGCGCGCTTTAACTTTTGAAAATCTTGCGATTGAAAACCTCACAGAAGCATTTAATTTTGAAGTGTTTTTCGGCGATCGCATTGCAGTGCTTGGGAAAAATGGCACAGGAAAATCACATTTCTTACGATTAATTTCGGGGGATCAAAGTGTGAAGTACACGGGTAATTTTAAAATTGGCGCACGTGTAGAAATTGGTTATTTCGCACAAACACATGCCCACCCAGAGTTTGAAAGCAAGACACTTCTTGAGATTTTGTGGCAGATGTATTCACTGCAGTTAGGACCTGCGAAGAGCGTTTTACGAAAGTATGAAATTCATAATCAAGCGGAGCAAAAGTTTGCATCACTCTCTGGTGGTCAGCAAGCTCGTTTTCAAGTTTTATTACTTGAACTATCAGGCTCTACGCTTTTATTGCTCGATGAACCAACAGATAACTTGGATTTAGCAAGTGCAGAGAGTTTGGAGAAAGCTCTAGAAGAATATGAAGGCACAGTTATTTCCGTAACGCATGATCGATGGTTCACCCGAGGGTTCTCGCGCTTTCTGGTATTTGGAGCCAATGGCGCTGTTTATGAGAGCCCAGAGCCGGTTTTTGAGCACTAAATAAGGGCAATTAGGCCATTTTGACCCTACGCGAGCGCGAAGGTACCCTTTACCTCTTGCGCCGCGAACTTGGGCGCAGCACATCAGAGATTAACTAGAGAGAAGTGAAGAGCATGCGTACATATAGTCCAAAGGCTGGCGATGCAGTGCGTAACTGGCACATCATCGACGCACAAGATGTCGTTTTAGGACGTCTTGCAAGTCACGCTGCAGTTCTTCTTCGCGGAAAGCACAAGGCCACATTCGCGCCACATATGGATATGGGCGATTTCGTCATCGTAATTAATGCTGACAAAGTTGCGCTCTCTGGACAAAAAGCTAAGCAAAAGTTTTCACATATGCACTCTGGTTTCCCAGGTGGATTAACTTCTACTGTTTACGGCGAATTGATGGAAAAGCATCCAACACGCGCAGTTGAAAAGGCAATCAAGGGAATGTTGCCAAAGAATCGTCTAGGACGTGCAATGTCAGCAAAGCTCAAAGTGTATGCAGGTGCTGAGCATCCACATGCAGCGCAAGCTCCAAAACCATACGTATTCAACCAAGTCTCACAAATCGTCAAGTAATCGCGGAAGAAAAAAGGGAAAATAATTCATGTCTGAAAACACATTCGTTGACGAATTTGATGAGAACGAAATTCCAACTTCGTACACATCAGCAACACCAGCTGCAGCAACAAACCGTCCAGCACTTAAGGGACCAGGCGCCGGAGTCGGCCGTCGTAAAGAAGCAGTTGCTCGCGTTCGACTAGTTCCAGGAACCGGCCGCTGGGTTGTTAACGGAAAGACACTAGAGAATTACTTCCCAAATAAAGTTCACCAACAATCAGTATCTGAACCATTTCGCACAGTAGGTGCTGAAGGTGCATACGATGTTTTTGCTCGCATCAACGGTGGTGGAGTTTCAGGTCAAGCCGGAGCACTTCGCTTAGGTGTTGCACGTTCACTTAATGAAATTGATGCAGAAGCACACCGTCCAGCACTTAAGAAAGCTGGATTCCTTTCACGCGATGCACGTGTGATTGAGCGCAAGAAGTACGGTCTTAAGAAGGCTCGTAAGCGTTCTCAATACAGCAAGCGCTAATTTCTATCGTATTTGGAGGCAATCTCCGTGGCCCTTTTCGGCACTGATGGAATTCGTGGCTTAGCAAATGTTGATCTCACTGCAGAATTAGCACTTGATGTTGCCGTTGCTGCGGCGCATATTCTCGTTGAATCACTTGGTGATAAAAACAAGAGACCACATGCAATTGTTGGACAAGACTCACGTGCGTCTGGTGAATTCTTAGAAGCAGCGGTTGTCGCTGGATTAACGAGCGCCGGTATTGATGTTTATCGTGTTGGTGTTCTACCAACACCAGCCATTGCTTATTTAGTTGCCGAAAGTGGCGCTGATTTGGGCGTAATGATTTCGGCATCACACAATCCGGCACCAGATAACGGAATAAAGTTGTTCGCTCGCGGCGGAGAAAAACTTGCAGACTCACTTGAAGTAGCAATTGAAGCGCGTATGGGCGAACCTTGGCAACGCCCAACAGGTGCGAACGTAGGACGCGTAATTGAGGACTTTAGCGCTCGCGATAAATACATCGCTTATCTATTAAAAAGCGTAGACGTCTCACTATCAGGAATAAAAGTTGTTGTTGATTGCGCTAATGGCGCAGCGTCTTTTGTAGCACCTTTAACCCTTGAAAAAGCTGGAGCAACAGTCATCGCAATTGCTAGTACTCCGAATGGTCTGAATATCAACGATGGTGTGGGTTCGACTCATTTAGATTTTCTTCGGGAAGCAGTTCTAAAGAATAAGGCTGATATTGGTATCGCACATGATGGCGATGCAGATCGTTGCCTTGCAATTGACTCCGAAGGCAACGTGGTTGACGGTGACTTTATTTTGGCAATTTTGGCCCAAGGTTTTAAATCCAAAGGAAAACTGAAGGATTCAACAGTGGTAGCCACGGTAATGAGCAACCTTGGATTTTTAATAGCCATGAAGGATGTCGGGATAAACGTTTCTAAGACTGCTGTTGGTGATCGTTACGTTTTAGAAAAGATGCATGAAAATAATTACACTCTTGGCGGTGAACAATCTGGTCACATCATTATGCGTGAATTCGCTGGGACAGGAGATGGATTACTCACCGCACTTCAATTAATTTGCGAAATGGCTCGTACAAAAAAATCACTTCATGAATTAGCAAAAATCATGAAGCGCTTTCCGCAAGTATTAGTAAATGTTTCAGGTGTCGCTAAAGAAAAACTAGATTCATCATCTGCAATACGTTCAGCTCTTGCAAAGTACGAAGCCGAACTTGGCGATGCCGGAAGAATTCTTCTGCGTGCATCCGGAACCGAACCCCTTGTTCGAGTCATGGTGGAAGCCCAGAGTGATAGCATCGCCAAAGAAATTGCAGAAAAACTTGCCAAGGTTGTTACAGAAGAATTGAGGTAGGCACGTGTGCGGAATTGTGGGTTACACAGGGCCACAATCTGCAATCACGCCTTTAATCGAAGGTTTACGTCGCCTCGAATATCGCGGCTATGACTCAGCAGGAATTGCACTCGGTACTCCCGATAAATTATTTATCGAAAAACGAGCAGGCAAACTCTCAAATTTAGAACAGGCTCTTTCAAATATTCCAACAACGCACTCCGGAATCGGCCACACTAGATGGGCTACACATGGAGGACCTACAGATCGCAACGCACACCCGCACGTAGATAACGATGGAAAGTTAGCGGTTATTCACAACGGGATTATCGAAAACTACGCAGAGTTGAAAGCGGAGCTCGAAAGCAAGGGTCATACATTTTCATCTGACACAGATACCGAATCTGTTGCGCACTTGCTTAGCGATTTACGGAAGAAGCATGGTGGAGATTTATCCGCTGCCATGCGCGAAGCAGTTAAATCACTCCGCGGCTCATTTACCCTTGTTGCAATTCATACTGACACTCCTGATGTAATTGTTGGTGTTAGGCGCAATTCGCCACTCGTGGTCGGTCTCGGTAAGAACGAAAACTTCATGGCATCAGATGTTGCTGCATTTATTGATTACACAAAGCGAGCAATTGAATTGGGACAAGACCAAGTAGTTACCTTGACTCCGAGTGCTGTATCAATCACTGATTTAGATGGAAAAGCTCTTACTCCAAAAGAGTATGAAATCACTTGGGATGCGAGTGATGCTCAAAAGGGTGGGTTTGCGCACTTTATGCTCAAGGAAATCTTCGAACAACCAAAGGCTGTTGCAGATACTCTGATTGGGCGTTTGAGCGATAACAAACAGATCCTGCTCGATGAAATTCATCTAAGCGCCGAGGAGATTAAATCACTCGAAAAAATTGTAGTCATTGCGTGTGGCACCGCATATCACGCAGGAATGATTGCAAAGTATGCAATAGAAAAGTGGGCCAAGATTTCTGTTGAAGTTGAAATCGCCAGTGAGTATCGCTATCGCGATCCAATTATAAATAAAAACACTTTAGTAATCGCAATTTCACAATCCGGTGAAACCATGGATACTTTGATGGCGCTTCGCCATGCAAAGGCCGCGGGTGCTCGAGTTTTGGCAATCTGCAATACCAATAGTTCGACAATTCCACGTGAATCCGATGCTGTGATTTACACACATGCTGGTCCAGAAATAGCAGTTGCGTCCACAAAGGCACTGCTTACTCAAATCGTTGCGGTTTACTTAATCGGTTTACATCTTGCGCAGGTACGTTCAGAACTCACTGATAACCAAGTCGCAAATCTATATACCGAGATGCTCGAATTGCCGGGAAAAATTGAACAAATTCTTGAAACAGTCGAACCGCTCCGTGCTCTGACTCGTAAATTTGCTGATGCAAACACAATTCTATTTTTAGGTAGAAATATTGGATATCCAGTTGCACTCGAAGGTGCATTGAAATTAAAAGAGTTGGCATACATTCACGCAGAAGGATTTGCAGGGGGCGAACTTAAGCACGGCCCAATCGCTCTCATTGACGCACAATCTGCAACTCCCGTGATCGCAATTTTGCCTGCAGGTCACGAACATTTACTTGATGAAAAAATGGCAAGCAATATCCAAGAAGTTAAAGCACGTGGAGCGTGTGTAATCGTGATTGCAGAAGAGGGTGCAAATGTTGTTGGCGCTGAATATGTCATTCGGATTCCTGCAACAAATCCACTTTTCCAACCAATTCTTGCAACAGTGCCACTTCAAGTCTTCGCTTATGAAATCGCAGTTGCTCGCGGAAGCGATGTTGATCAGCCACGCAATTTGGCTAAATCTGTAACGGTGGAATGAGTGCTTTCTACACGCAGGCAGCAGATGAATCGTGCGATCAAATGGTCTGCTCTATTTTTTGTTGGTTTTATTGTCGTTACTCAACAAGTAATTACCAACGGTCCCCTGATTGCTATGGATGCCAGAATTGCTAATGCAAGCCGAATTAAATTTGCCCCTTGGTTCGATTTCATCTTGATGCGAATCGATGACCTTGGATTGCGTGGGCTCACCGCACCCGCATTACTTCTTGCTGCAATTTATATTGCCCGGCGTTTTAATACTTGGCGACCACTAAATTTGGCACTGTTGTCATTAATCGCACTTAATGTGACTGTGGGTTTAGCGAAATTATTGATTGGTCGTACCAAACCACAACTTAATGTGGATTTAATTTATGCTGGTGGGCTTTCTTATCCAAGTGGGCATGCATCAAATGCACTTCTATCTTGGGGTGTGCTGGCATATTTAATTTATCGATACGCACATGTTGATCGCTATCGAGGACGTTTGGCGAGTACGGGCGTAGCACTTATTACACTCAGCGTTTGTGTGGTTTCACTCTTTAGAAATACCCATTGGCTGTCAGATTTAGTTGGTGGTTTATTCATCGGAGCCGCGCTGCTCGTTATGGTTATCGCAGTCGATCGATTTTTTCCATCTGATAGCCAACTCTCATAGTTCTTATTACTATTGCCGAATGATTGAGGGCGTAGGCATTGATGTTGTAAACATTGATCGATTTAAAGAGTCCCTCGAGCGAACCCCAGGTTTAAGTGAAAAACTATTTACCGAATCTGAACGGACAAAAAACGCTCAATCACTCGCAGCTCGATTTGCTGCCAAAGAAGCTTTGGCAAAAGCCCTAAGCGTTGGACATGGATTGCAATGGCATGAAGCTGAAGTAATTAATCTTGAAAATGGAAAGCCAGAGTTTTTATTTCGAGGCAAAATTGCACATCTCATTAGTGGTTCGCGCGTACACCTATCGCTATCTCATGACGGTGGTGTCGCTTCAGCAATAGTTGTGATTGAAGAAAAAGCATGAGCGATCGAGCCGAATTTCTTGTTGATTTAAGCGCGCTTTCAGCGAATGTTTCCAAGATAAAAAAAGAGTGCGCTGTAGATGTGCTTGCAGTTGTTAAAGCAGATGCTTATGGACATGGACTCATTCGCGTTGCAAGCGCAGCGATTAAAGCTGGCGCATCGTGGTTAGGTGTCGCGCTCCTTGAGGAAGCAATTACATTACGAGAGAATGGTATTGATGCACCAATCCTTGCGTGGCTTGTTTCCCCTGAATCTAATTTTGACGAAGCAATTTCTCGCAATATTGACCTGGGCGTTTCAAGTATCAAGGGATTACATGAAATAAGTGATGCAGCAAAGCGTGTTGGAATAAAAGCACGTATTCACTTAGAAATCGATACCGGAATGACACGGGGCGGTTTCTTAGATGAATGGAAAGATTTAATTACTGAAGACTTTAGCCACGTGGAAGTGATCGGAATTTTCTCTCATTTTGCTCGAGCAGACGAACCAGGTGAGCCACAAAACATAAATCAGCTTCTTAAATTTAAGCAGATGGTCGCAGAGCTGGAAAAGGTTGGGATTAACCCGTCTCTAAAGCACTTAGCTAATTCCGCCGCAACATTAAAAGATAAAGACTCTTATTTCACAATGGTTCGAGTCGGAATCGCGATGTATGGATTAACGCCAGACATTACACACATGGGTACAAGTAAAGAGTTAGGTTTACGACCAGTTGGCCAATTACGAGCAAAACTTCACCTTGTTAAAAGCGTTACAAAGGGCTCACCAGTTGGTTATGGAGCAAGTGCGATAACAGAGTCAGACACAAAACTTGGCATAGTGGCCATGGGTTATGCTGATGGAATCCCACGTATTGCGCAGGCTGCAGGAGTATTCATAAACGGTCAGAAAGCGCCAATCATTGGTCGAGTTTCTATGGATCAATTCGTTGTAGATCTTGGTGCACAGAGCACAGCAAAATCTGGGGATTGGGTAATTGTTTTTGGCGATGGTTCGCATGGTGAATACACGGCTGATGATTGGGGACGTGCAAGTTCGAGCATAAATTATGAGATTGTTACCCGTATCGGGCCACGTGTGCCTAGAATCTACGAACCTCATGTCTACTGATAATTCACTCCTTGCAATTAGCGGTCTGACCGTTTCATTTGGTGGTTTACGCGCTCTCAGTGATGTTTACTTAGAAATTAAGCCAGGAGAAGTTGTTGGGCTAATCGGTCCAAATGGCGCAGGAAAGACCACGGCATTCAATGCAATCTGCGGACTTGTGAAACCAGATTCAGGTGAATTATTTCTCGATGGCCATAAACACCCTTGGCCCCAAGCAGATCAATTAACACAACTTGGGATTTCACGAACGCTGCAAGGTGTTGGTTTATTTGGAGATCTCACAGTTTTAGAAAACGTAATGATTGGTGCACAGAAATTTAGCCATTCTGGTTTGATATCTGCAGCTCTTGGCCGCACCAGTAAAGATGAAAAAATTCTGCGTGAACGAGCACAAACCGCACTCGAACGTGTATATGCGACAGGAATAGCACATCGTCGAGCTGACACGCTTTCGTACCCTGATACAAAACGTGTTGCGATTGCACGTGCACTTGTTAGCGAACCGAAAATTTTGATGCTCGATGAACCAGCAGGTGGTCTTGGTCAACAAGATATTGAATGGATGAATTCACTGATTAGAAATCTCACGGCTCAGATGTCGGTACTCATTGTTGAACACCATATGGATGTTGTTATGTCTGTCTGTGATCGCCTTTATGTACTTAATTTTGGTGAAGTAATTTCCAGTGGTACAGCCGAAGTTGTTAGACGAGATCCAGCAGTTATTGCCGCATATTTGGGTGCATCGAAGGTGAACTCATGAGCCTTGTTGTCAGTAATCTCAACGTTGATCACGGAGCAATTCGTGCAATCTCAAAAGTTTCATTCACTGTAGAAAATGGAAAAATTGCAGCAGTCATTGGTGCCAATGGCGCGGGTAAAACAACTCTTTTGCGCACTCTCTCTGGTTTAAAGAGTGCGTCCACGGGAAGCGCCTTGTGGAATCAACATGATTTATTATCGGTTAGACCGGAATTTAACGTGCGACATGGAATAGTTCATGTTGGCGAAGGTAAATCAGTTGTCGCAGAGTTAAGCGTAGAAGAGAATCTTCATCTTGGCGCAATTTGGCGTAAGAATCAGAAAGAGATGAAAGCGACACAATTAGATGTCCTCGAACTCTTTCCACGTCTCGGAGAACGACTCAAACAACGTGCTGACACACTTTCAGGTGGCGAACGTCAGATGTTGGCTATTGGTCGCGCACTTATGTCAAAGCCACAATTGCTTTTATTGGACGAACCATCACTCGGCTTAGCACCTCTGGTTGTCGAACAAATTTTCCAAACAATTAAATCTTTGCGTGATCAGATGTCTCTGACTGTTGTATTGGTGGAGCAGAATGCTTTAGGTGCACTAGAAATTGCTGATACAGGAGTCGCACTTAATTTAGGAAAAGTAGTTGTCGAAGGTACCGCCCAATCCATGCTCAATGATCCAGCCGTGCGCGCGGCATATTTGGGGTATTGATTATGTATAAATTACTCAGCTCACTTTTAATTGGAATTTCTCTCGGAGCCATTTACAGCTTGATGTCGATTTCACTTGTATTGGTGTGGAGATCAACTCGTGTTGTTAACTTTGCACAAGCCGGTCAGGCAATTGTCTCCACATATATCGCCTTCGAAGTTGTTAATCGCACAGGTTCGTTCTGGCTCGCATTTTTTGTTGCAATTATTGCAGGAGCAATACTGGGTGCGATTGTTGATCGTTACTTTATGCGTCCGCTCTTTAAGCGAGTTAATTCAGGTCCAATCGTTGCAATTGCACCAGTTGTTGCAACACTCGGTCTACTCGGAATTTTGCGAGCAATTGTTGGATTTGTTTGGGGAGTTGAACTCAAGCCAATTGCACCACCTGTTTCACTAGATGGTTTCAGCTTGGGATCTGAAGTCTTGCCCTTTGCGCCTTATAACGCACTTGTAATTGTCATTGTTGCAATCGTCCTTATTATTCTTTCACTTCTATTTCAGAAGACAAATTTAGGTCTTTCGTTACGTGCATCAGCTTATTCTCCAGAAATTGCGCGACTTTCAGGCATTCGAGTAAATGAAATCAGAACTCTTGGTTGGGCTATTGCAGGAGCTGCAGGTGCGATCGCAGGAATTTTGGCGACTCCAACTTCTTATTTGTCACCAAACTCGCTTGACGTTCTTCTGGTCTTTGGTTTTGCCGCAGCAGTGATTGGTGGTTTGGAAAGCATGGTTGGCGCTGTTGTTGGTGCTCTCGTTTTGGGACTTGGTGTTACTTTTGTTTCAAATTACGTTAGCACGTCGCTAATATTTCCTACAGCATTCGTTTTCTTAATCATCATTCTTCTAGTGCGCCCTTCAGGAATTATTGCCGGAAAGGGGAGCCGCCGTGCGTAAACGCTTATTCCTATTTATTGCACTCGGTTGGATACTCCTTCTTGTTGGTGATCGCGTAGATGAATTACGCGTGTATCAAGGCGCATCAATTGCGGTTTATGTAATTGCAATTGGTTCAATTATTTTGCTCACTGGTTACTCAGGACAAATATCTCTTGGTCACGGTGCGCTTATGGCATTCGGTGGTTATGTCGCAGCGCTGTGCGCAAGCCATGCATCCATGCCACTGTGGCTCGCATTTATTATGGCGGCTCTTGTTACTGGAATTTTTGGTGCTGTACTTGGATTTGCTGCTGCACGTTTATCTGGTCCATATCTAGCTGGAACAACGCTTGCATTCGCTGTGGGATTGCCATCACTTGCAAATCAATTTTCAATTTTAGGTGGCGAACAAGGAATTTATTTAGATCCTGGTTTACCACCTGCGCGTCTCGGTGAGAGTTTTTCTCAGTACAAATGGTTCTTCTGGATTGCTTGCCTTGCCGCACTTATAACAATGTTTTGGTTGGCGAATATTTTGCAATCCAAATACGGTCGCACATGGCGCGCACTGCGTAGCAATGAGGTCGCAGCTCAGCTCTGCGGAGTCCCCACTGGTCGCCAAAAGGTCCTGGCCTTCTCCCTGAGCTCTGGACTAGCTGGATTGGCCGGAGCCCTGCTTGTTTTGACCATAAGTACCGTTTCGCCCTCTGCTTTCCCCCTTTCCCTCTCATTTGCCCTGGTGACAGGCGCCGTTGTCTCTGGCATTTATGACCTAAAAGGTGTGATGCTAGGGGCAGTGATCTTGGTGGTTATCCCTGAAATCGCCGATTCGGTTGCGAGCCGATTTGGTGACTCATTGAAAATCACTTCGACCTTGCCAGGTTTGTTGGTGAGCGCACTACTTATTCTTGCAGTTCTATTCACACCGAATGGACCGGGAGAAAAGTTGCATCATCTGCGTCACAAACGCAAAGCACACTCTGGTTAAACAAACCCTCACACTCCTTAGATGGAAGGACTTACATGATCAGAAACACTCCTAAGAAGCAAGCGCTGTTTGCTTCTGCGGTGATTGCAGCAGGAGCAATGGTGTTATCAACAATGCCAGCGCAAGCTGCAAGTGAACCAGGTATCTCAAGTACCGAAATTAAGCTTGGAATAACATCGCCCCTATCAGGAAAAGTTGCAGCTGTTTACGGCAAAATTCCTGGAGCGATGAAAGCGTATTTCTCTTACGTCAATGACAATGGTGGAGTTTACGGACGCAACATCAATCTGATTTCAAAAGATGATGCATACGTTCCAACTCTTGCTGTAAAGGCGACAAACGATCTGGTCATGAAAGACAAAGTTTTTGCGATCGTTGGTGCACTCGGAACAGCGCCACACCTAGCTGCGCTTCGTTCAGCAAACCTCAGTGGTCGCGGCGTCCCTGACCTCTTTGTAAACACAGGCTTCAGTGGTTTCGCGGTTAAAGCTAAGTACAAGACCACATTTGCAGTGCTTCCTTCTTACATCATGGAAGCAAAGATCATGGCTAAGTACATCGATGATAATTACAAGGGCAAGAAAGTTGCACTTATAGTTCAAGATGATGACTTTGGTCTAGACGCAATCGCAGGTTTCGCAACTGCAGGACTTAAGCCAGCAGTAACAATTAAGTTCCCAACAGGTGCTGACTCATTGGCAGCTGCACAGGGCTGGATCACAGGCAAGCTCAAGCCAGAAGCAGTTGATATTGCGATTATTTTTGCAACAACAACCACATCAGCAGCAGTTCTCGGTGCAGCAGCAGGTCTGCAATACCGTCCAACAGTTGGCTGGATGCTCGGTTCAGTTGGTGGAGATTCAAACACTCTTAAGGCTGGCGGAGTTCCCCTAGCAATTCTTAATGGTGCAATTGGTACAAGCTTTGCGCCAGACCCATCTGATACATCTGATGAGTACGTAAATTTCTTTAAGAATATTTACGCAAAGTACGTACCAGGTTCAACTTTTGATCTCACCGTGCTTCAGGGTATGAACTCAGCGATGCTCACTGTTCAAGCACTTCGTGCAGCAGGCAAGAACCCAACACGCGCAGGTCTTATTAAGGCCATCGAAACTAAGGGTTCAAAGTTTGCAAGCGCTGGATTTACACCGCTTCAGTACTCAGCGAATTCACACGTCGGATACTCCGGATACTGGATTGGTAAGTACTCAGCAACTGGTTCACTACAACCAATCGATGGCAAGAGAGTTCTTTACACCACTGATTCCGGTTCCGGAGCAGTTGTCTCTGCAACGATTACACGTGCACCACTTCCTACTAACGGATTGCCATCAAACTCATGAGGAACTTAACTATGAAGAAATCACGCTTCGCAGCAATTGCTGTTGCAGCATCCCTTGTAACAATGTCACTGGTTGCGATTGCACCAGCTGCGAATGCTTCAACTTGTGAAGCAGAGCAAACTTCAAATGGACTTTATGTTGAAGTTTGTAAGGGCAAGACTTCAGATGGTGCAAATTTTGAATATCGCACCAACACTGAAAACTTCAACGGAACTGTTTATCTCTGGTCACACGGTTACCGTTACAACACAAATCTGCCAGCTGGAATTCAACCTGCAGGTGGCACAACTCCGTACATCGTTGACATGAGTGCAGAAGTTGGTCCATCTACTTACGTTGTCAATCAATTACTTGCTGCTGGTTATGCAGTTGCTGGTTCTGGATTTAATTCACAAGGATGGAATGCTGGTGCTGCGGTTAAGACAAACGTTGAACTCATCGGAATCCTCAAGTCAGAACTCCCTGATACAAAGGGAGTAATTGCATGGGGTGCGTCACTTGGTGGATTTATCACACAAGCACTTGCAGAACGTTTCCCAAAGCTCATCAAATCAGCCGCACCGATTTGTACAGCAGCAGGAAATGTGAACGCAGAACTCACATATGCTCAAGATCTCTTGTGGGGGCTCAAGACATTCTTTGATCCAAGCATCACAGTCAGTGGTTACGCAGATGGTGCTGCAGGTGTTGGACAAGCTGCGCAGAACTTAGGAAAGGTTGCTGCTGTGCTTCGTCACATCAGCGGAACTCTTCTTGAAACTGACACGGCTAAAACTTGGCCAACAACTTCAGTAATGCCAGCAAGCATCAAGGCAATTCCTGCCCGTAGCGCGCTGACACTTGTCGGTTTGATGGCAGGTGTTCCAACTCAGAGCCAGCACATTGATGGTTCATCATTCCCAGGAGTTGAAACAGCGTTTGCATTAGCACTTGCACCAGCACTCGCAATTGCTGAAAATGCCGGTTATGCAGCTGGGCTTGGAATCTTTGCAACACTTGACTTAGAACAACGCGTAAGCGGAGCGTTTTATGACAACACTGCAACAGATTACGCAGCGCGCATTGCTGATGAGCGCGCAAGCTTTAACGTCGCACTCAGTGGCAACACTGCAATTGATGGAATGCTCGCAATTTTGAGCTCTCCTTATGGCAAGCGCATCACTGCGAGTGATCAAGGCATCAACGGGCTTAAGGCTCAAGTTGCACATAAAGGCAAAGCACTTGTTCCAACAATCACAATGACTGGCACTGCAGACATGATTACTCCTGCAGGAAATTCACAGTGGTTGGCAAATAAGAATGCAAAGAACTCAAAGAAGTTCTTGCCACTCTGGGTTGCAACCGATGACAAGTGGACTCGCTTCACTGCCACTGGTACGCCAGATACCGGCAGCACTGCTTGGCCAAATGGAACGGGTCACTGCCAGTTCACATCTGATCAGGTACTCACTGTTGCAAAATTTGCAGCGAGTGCGGCGAAGTCAGGATCTGTTCCATCTGATGCAACTGTCGAAAAGGCAGTAGCAAATGTGGATGGCCTTCTCTTTGACCGCGCATACTCAGTGCCACTTCTTAAGTACTACCAGAAGTAAATTCTGAAGTAGAAGAAGTAACAAACGGGGGTCTGGGCAACCAGGCCCCCGTTCTTCTTGTCATCTACTAATCTTTATTCATTATGATTGAAATCTCCAGCGCGAAAGAGATGCACAACCTTGGCGTAAAAATTGGTGCACAATTCAAAGCTGGAGATTTAGTTTTGCTCAATGGAGATTTAGGTGCGGGCAAAACAGTTTTAGTTCAAGGAATTGCACAAGCACTTGGAATTTTTGGCGTTACATCACCAACTTTTGTCATTTCAAAGAGTTACGAAGCCTCACTTCCTCTGATTCACGTTGATGTCTACCGGTTGTTAGATTCAGGCAAAGCGGCACTCTTCTTAGATGATCTGGACTTAGATTCTGACCGAGAAAATTCGGTCACAGTTATTGAATGGGGCGGTGCCGAATCTGCTCGATTATCGGATCAGAGATTAGAAATTACGATCGATAGAAGTGATGAAGTTCGAAAGGTCTCATTTAATTGCGTTGGCAAGAGATGGGCAGGTTTTTCTGTATGAGTGCAATATTGGCAATTGATACATCTACATCTAGAACCTCGGTTGCAGTGATTGCAGATAACACTTTGCTCTGGTCAGAATTTGAAGATGGAGCAACTGCTCATGCCGAAGCAGTTCCACGTTTAGTGCAAAAAGCTCTTGTGATTAATAATGAAATTTCTCAAGTAATCGTTGGAATGGGTCCCGGTCCGTACACGGGATTGCGTGCGGGCATCTCCTTTGCGCAAGCTTTTGCATGGGCACGAAAGATCGAGTTAAGGGGTGTTTGCTCTCTCGATGCCATTGCAAGTTCAGCATCTGAATACATAGTTGCTACAGATGCGCGGCGCAAAGAAATTTATTGGGCCAAATACAAAGATGGTAAGAGAGTTGATGGGCCGCATGTAAATCTTCCCGGCGAAGTAAATGGCGATCTCTTTGTGGGCGAAGGCGCACACAAGTACGGACTTTGTACTCTCTCCTCGTATCCAGATGTTTCTGTTTTTCATTTACTTTCACATGTAAATCAACCAATGTACCTGCGACGCCCCGATGCTGTACCGACGTTGGAGCGGTAATGGAAATTACATATCGCGAGGCGATGCCATTAGATCTTCCAGTTTTAGTTTCAATGGAGCGCACACTCTTTGCAGATTCACCGTGGTCAATGGGTCAATTCAAGGAAGAGTTTTCTGGAATCCCAAAGACTCGATACTTCATCGTTGCTTTAGATTCTGAGAAACGAATTGTTGGATATGCAGGAGTTATGGTTGTTGCTTCCGGAGTGGATGCGGATGTTTTAACCGTTGCAGTTCTTCCAGAAGCACGCAGGCGTGGCATTGCGCGTCATTTTATGGATTCACTTGAAAAGTGGTCACTTATGCGCGTTGCTCCTTCGATGATTCTCGAAGTAGGTGTTAACAACTCCGCTGCGATCTCACTTTATGAATCACTTGGTTATTCGATAATAAACACTCGAAAAAATTATTACGGACCCGGACTTGATGCCCATGTCATGAGAAAAGCACTCTCATGAGCCAACCATTAATCTTAGGAATCGAAACATCTTGTGATGAAACCGCAATTGGTATCGTCAAGGGACGCACATTATTGGCAAATGAAATTGCCTCAAGTGTTCAAGAACATGCTCGTTTTGGTGGCGTTGTTCCAGAAATTGCAAGCCGCGCACATCTAGAAGCAATGATTCCGGCACTCGATCGTGCTCTGATTGATGCCAAAGTTGCACTAAAAGATATTGACGCCATTGCTGTTACAGCTGGTCCAGGATTAGTTGGAGCGCTCTTGGTTGGAACTTCAACAGCTGCAGCGCTCGCACTCGCACTTGATAAACCAATCTATGGAGTGAACCACCTTACGGCTCATATCAGTGTTGATTACTTAACTCATGACAGAGAAATCGAGCCAACGATTGCGTTACTTGTTAGTGGTGGACACTCATCAATTCTGCAGATCAATGACATCACTTCTTCGGTTACTTCATTGGGTTCAACAATGGATGATGCAGCTGGAGAAGCGTTCGATAAAATTGCACGAGTAATGGGATTAGGTTTTCCTGGTGGACCGGCTGTAGATCGTGAAGCCAAGAATGGCGATTACGACGCTATTAATTTTCCACGCGGATTAACCCAAGCCGATGATTGGCGCACGCGACCATACGATTTTTCATTCTCCGGGCTGAAGACTGCTGTTGCGCGTTATTTAGAATCAACACCGAAGTACAAGCGCGCAGACGTTGCAGCTTCTTTTCAAGAAGCGATTGTTGATGTGCTCTTGCAAAAATCATTGGCCGCATGCGCAGCAACCGGTATTGAATCTTTGGTGATTGCTGGGGGAGTTGCCGCTAATTCACGTCTTCGACAATTAGCCGAGCAACGTTGTGCCGATGCCGGAGTTCGCCTACGAATCCCATCGCCGATTTTGTGCACCGATAACGGGGCGATGGTTGCTGCCCTTGGTTCGCTCATGAGCAGCGCCGGGCGTGCGCCTTCGGCTATTGATTTCAGTGCCACATCCAGCCTTGAAGTCACCACCGTGAGCGTGAATTAATCTAATTTGCACCCCGGGAATAGCCACCCTACTCTTGGCGTTAGCACTCAAGGGTCGAGTCTGCTAATTGCGACTCTGGGCCCATTCGTTTAGAAACAAAAGGAGTTATACCCATGGCTGTAGCCATTAAGCCGCTTGAAGATCGCATTGTCGTTAAAGCCAATGAGGCAGAAACAACGACAGCATCAGGTCTCGTTATTCCAGATACAGCAAAAGAGAAGCCACAAGAAGGCACTGTCGTAGCTGTAGGCCCAGGTCGCTTTGATGATGGGGTTCGAGTTCCAATGGATGTCAAAGTTGGCGACGTAGTTCTCTATAGCAAATATGGCGGAACTGAAGTCAAGTACAACAATGAAGAGTACTTAGTTCTCTCTGCTCGTGACATTCTCGCTGTTATCGAGAAGTAAATGGGAAAGATTCTAGATTTCGACGAGCACGCTCGTCGTGCGATGGAACGTGGCGTCAATATCCTTGCTGACACCGTCAAAGTAACTCTTGGGCCTAAGGGTCGCAACGTAGTTATCTCAAAGGCGTACGGTGCCCCAACCATTACAAATGACGGCGTAACAATTGCAAAGGAAATTGAACTCTCTGATCCAGCCGAAAACATGGGCGCTCAGTTAGTTAAGGAAGTTGCTACAAAGACCAACGATGTTGCTGGTGATGGAACAACTACTGCAACAGTTCTTGCGCAGGCAATGGTCAAAGAGGGTCTTCGTAACCTTGCAGCCGGTGCGCAACCAATGGATCTAAAACTTGGAATTGAAGCAGCAGTTGCTGCCGTATCCGAACGCCTGCGTGCGAACGCAACTGTTGTCAATGACAAGGCACAGATTGCAGACGTTGCAACAATTTCAGCTCAAGATCGCAGTATCGGAGATCTCATTGCAGAAGCGATGGACAAGGTCGGCAAAGATGGCGTAATCACAGTTGAAGAAGCGTCAACAACTGCACTCGAACTCGAATTCACAGAAGGTATGCAATTCGATAAGGGATACATTTCACCATATTTTGTTACTGACCAAGATCGCATGGAAGCAGTCCTTGAAGATGCTTATGTGTTGATCGTTGGAAACAAAATTTCGGCGCTCGCAGATTTGCTACCAATTCTTGAAAAAATCGCACAGGCATCAAAGCCACTTTTGATCATCGCTGAAGATGTCGAAGGCGAAGCGCTCTCTACGCTCGTTGTAAACCGTATGCGTGGCGTATTCGCATCAGCTGCCGTGAAAGCACCTGGCTTTGGAGATCGCCGCAAAGCGATGCTCGAAGACATCGCGATTCTTACTGGCGGAACTGTTATTTCAGCAGAAGTTGGAATGAAGCTCGACCAAATCGGAATCGATTCACTTGGTAAAGCTCGCCGCGTAGTTATTTCAAAAGATGCAACCACGATCGTGGATGGTGCTGGAGATAAAAAGCTCGTTGCAGCGCGCGTTCAAGAGATTCGAAATGAATTAGCCACAACAGATTCTGAATGGGATCGCGGCAAGTTACAAGAGCGCGTTGCAAAACTCGCTGGTGGAGTCTGTGTAATTAAAGTTGGCGCTCACACAGAAGTAGAACTCAAGGAGAAGAAGCACCGCCTTGAAGATGCTATTTCAGCAACTCGCGCAGCAGTAGAAGAAGGAATCGTAATTGGCGGAGGTGCTGCACTAGTACACGCAGCCGATGCGCTCGATGGCGATCTTGGATTCACTGGGGATAAAGCAGTTGGCGTTCGCCTTGTTCGCAAAGCATGCGATGAACCACTTCGCTGGATTGCAGAAAATGCCGGACTCGAAGGCTACGTAGTTGTAGCAAAGGTTCGTGCCATGAAGGCGCACGAAGGATTTAACGCTGCAACAGATATCTACGGCGATCTTGCAAAAGATGGCGTCATCGATCCTGTGAAAGTAACTCGTTCCGCACTTGCAAATGCTGCATCGATTGCTGCGATGTTCATTACAACAGAAGCTGTTGTGTACGAACGTCCAGCGGATGAGGCACCAGATGCTGGTGGCCATGGACACTCACACGGTCCAGGTGGACACACACATTAATTAAGAACAAAAAATCCCTTCGCATTATGCGAAGGGATTTTTTGTTTACCCTAGTTAATTAATTTTGGTAATTAATTTTGGTAATTAATTGTGATTAAGAAGCGTGATAAACCTCAGAGGTGCTTTCATTTCCAAGTATCGCTAAGCGATCATCTTCGGATAAGCCACCCCAAATTCCGTATGGCTCTTGAACAGCCAGAGCGTGCGCGCGGCACTGTTGAATTACAGGGCAGCTTGCGCAGACAGCCTTTGCTGCATTCTCGCGATTACGTCTGCGAGGCCCACGCTCTCCATCTGGATGGAAAAACATCTCGCTAGGCATTGTCCGACAAGCACCCTCATATTGCCACTCCCAGTGATCTGCGATCGGTTGGGGTAAACGTGAAATTTCAGCCATGGAGGAAAGATACAACCGTTTCATAGGTTGTTCAAGTATCTGACCTTAATTTCACCCAAAAAGGGGCATTCCAAGTGGTGAGTTACGTCGCATCACGCCACCATAGGGGCGTGGAAGAGCTCTTAACCGTTGCAGCAGTGGCCAGACGCCTCGGTGTAGCCCCAGCAACCCTTCGCACATGGGCTCGCCGTTATGGGATTGGACCATCGGATCACGAGATCGGTTCTCATCGGCGATATTGCGCAGAAGATTTGGCAAAGCTCACAACAATGCGCCGGCTCATTATTGCGGGAATGTCTCCCGCGGAAGCTGCGGAAAAAGCGCTTACGGTTAAAAGTGCAATCAAAGTTGAAAAACTAGTGGGTGGATTTTCTGATCGCCGTGACGTGATAGATGCGCTACACAGCGCTGCAAACGCGTTAGATAAGGATTTTATTGAAAGCACACTTCGTAATGACATTGAAAAGCACGGCGTTATAAGTTCGTGGCAAGAGGTAATCGTCCCAGTGCTTGTAATGCTTGGAAAATCATGGGCAGAAACAGGTGAAGGAATTGAAATAGAACACTTCTTCTCTGAAACCCTTAAGAGAGTTTTACGCGAATGCGCATCTGTAATTACGAAACCCATAAATCCTCGACCAGTCTTGGTTGCATCCGTAGGCGAAGAGATGCATTCGCTTGCAATACATGCACTCACTGCAGCGCTTGCTGAACGAAATATTGAGTGCCATTTTCTCGGGGCACGCACGCCATTTGCAGCACTTGAAGCAATGGTTGAAAAGTTTGCACCACCAGCGATTTTCTTATGGGCACAATTAGTTGAAAATGCAGATCCATCTTTTTTCAGAAATTTGCCAGATGTGCGACCTGCCCCACGCATTCTTTTGGGCGGACCGGGATGGCGCGAAAGTGATTGCGTAAATATGACTAAAACCCCTGATTTGAACTTCGCATGTGAGGAAATTACGCGGGCAATCGGCGCTTAAATCCACCGATAGACTTCGACCTCCTTGAAACACCAGAACCTAAAAGGAGGGCAGCGATGAGTAGCGATACTGAGAAAATCGCAATGCTCGGTCTGACTTATGACGATGTTCTCCTTCTGCCAGATGCCTCTGAAGTTGTTCCCAGCGAAGTAAATACAGGCACATGGCTAACTCGAACAATTTCACTATCTGTTCCATTGGTTTCATCTGCAATGGATACCGTCACAGAATCAGCAATGGCAATTGCTATGGCAAAAGCAGGCGGAATCGGAATAATTCATAGAAATTTACCAATCGACGAACAAGTCGCTCACGTTAAATTAGTAAAAAATGTTGGACTTGCCGGAGCAGCAGTTGGTGTGGGCGATGATGGATTTAATCGCGCACAAGCACTCATCGAAGCTGGTGTCGATGTTGTGGTTGTTGATACAGCGCACGGCCACCACCGTGCAGTTCTCGATGCCATTGCTCGAATAAAAAAATTCTCACCATCTACGCAAATAATTGGCGGAAATGTTGCGACACGTGCAGGAGCACAAGCTCTCATTAATTCTGGTGCAGACGCAGTAAAAGTTGGTGTCGGCCCAGGATCTATTTGTACCACTCGTGTTGTTGCAGGAGTTGGCGTTCCTCAAATCACTGCAATCATGGAAGCAAGCAAGGCCTGTGCAAAGGCTGGCATTCCACTTATTGCAGATGGTGGGTTGCAATATTCAGGTGACATTGTCAAAGCAATTGTTGCCGGTGCTAATTCAGTAATGCTTGGATCATTACTGGCAGGATGCGATGAATCTCCTGGCGAACTCGTTGAAATTGATGGTCGCAAATATAAGGCGTATCGCGGAATGGGTTCACTCGGTGCAATGCAATCTCGAGGAGATAAGAAGTCGTACTCCAAAGATCGTTACATGCAAGATGACGTTCTCTCTGAAGATAAATTAGTTCCAGAGGGCATTGAAGGAAGAGTTGCGTACAGCGGATCGGCTTCAGATGTGGTGCATCAATTAGTTGGTGGTTTGCGATCAGGAATGGGTTATGCGGGAGCACCAGATATCGAAACACTTCGACGCGAAGGTCGTTTGATTCAAATTACTTCTGCAGGTTTGCAAGAAAGTCATCCGCACGATGTTTTACACGTTGCTGATGCTCCAAATTACTCTCAGAAAAACTAAGTTGAAAAGAGGCGATCATGAGCGAGATTGAATTAGCACCCGGCAAACGAGCTCGGCAGGCTTATTCATTTGATGACATTGCAATTGTTCCAAGTCGTCGCACACGTGATCCACTCGAAGTCTCAACAACGTGGCAGATTGATGCTTACAAATTTGATCTTCCTATGATGGCGGCTCCAATGGATTCCGTTGTCTCGCCAGAAACAGCGATAACAATTGGAAAACTTGGCGGACTCGGTGTTCTTAACCTTGAAGGATTGTGGACTCGTTATGAGGATCCACGTATTCCGCTCGGTGAAATTGCATCAATGCCAGATAAGCATGCAACCAAGCGCATGCAGGAAATCTATTCAGAACCAATTAAGCCAGAGCTAATTAAAGAACGAATCAAGACAATTAGAGATGCGGGTGTAACAGTTGCCGCATCACTTTCGCCTGCACGTACGGCTGAATTGCATAAAGCAGTTATCGATGCTGGTGTCGATATCTTCGTTATCCGTGGAACAACCGTTAGTGCCGAACACGTTGCAGCAGAAACAGAAGCACTCAATCTTAAGAAGTTTATTTACGAACTAGATGTACCTGTAATTGTTGGTGGAGTAGCAACTGCAACAGGTGCACTTCACTTAATGCGCGCTGGTGCTGCGGGAGTGCTCGTTGGTTTTGGCGGCGGATCCGCGCACACCACCCGAAAAGTTTTGGGCATCGAAGTTCCAATGGCATCTGCTGTTGCAGAAGTTGCATCTGCTCGCCGCGAATATTTAGATGAATCAGGTGGACGCTATGTTCACGTTATTGCAGATGGTTCCGTTGGTCGAAGTGGTGATATCGCCAAAGCGATTGCCTGCGGCGCGGATGCTGTCATGATGGGATCTCCACTTGCAAAGGCAACTGAAGCACCAGGACTGGGTTGGCACTGGGGATCAGAAGCGCATCATCCAGAACTTCCACGTGGAGAAAGAGTTGCTGTTGGTACATCTGGAACGCTACAAGAAATTCTGCTTGGACCATCAC
>Ga0214917_10001003_pt1 | contig 36994 bp, 45 predicted proteins | sample LL_1208_BB_MetaG_FD_177983 | JGI IMG/M metagenome (GOLD analysis project Ga0214917, IMG submission 177983) | Freshwater microbial communities from Lake Lanier, Atlanta, Georgia, United States - LL_1208_BB | ecosystem: Environmental > Aquatic > Freshwater > Lake | place: USA: Georgia | collected... | reverse complement strand
TTGGCTAGCTCAGCTGATGAGCTTGGGAAGTCTTCCTCTTGCAGTGGCGGGTTGTCCATTGCACCTTGCATCAGTCGCCACACTTCTTTCATTGACTCCATGTCCTCAGACCCAGTGCATGGTGCGCCATACCCGATGGGTTTGCCGTTGGAATAGAACACTTCTTGTAAGCAGTACCAGTCCTCGCCGTTGTTGGCAGTTTTGGTGTTGACGATGCGGTAGTTCCAGTGGAATTCAAATTCTTCGGTCATGTTGTTCCTCCGTTGTGTTCATGAATTTACGTAACTCTTCAAAGTTGTAGGTGAACCGTCCATGCTCATCACGGAACCGCCACTCATCACAGATGGGACACCCCGCCACATAGGTACGGCATCGTTTGGCAAAGCATCCACGCAGTAAAGCAAACCCTTCGTCCGATACATACTTACTCTTCGCCCTTTGGCGTATCTGTCTGGCTTTCATCACACCACCTTGTTCAGTTTGTTTAACATGTACTCACGCAGGATTACGTAAGCTTCGTCTTTGCGACCCTCTCGGTCGTGCAACCATGCCTTGGTCAGCGTTTCACAGTCATCAAAGCTCACACCTTGCGAACCTCGTTCCCTCAACTCCTCCACCAAGTCCTCGGTGTCAAAGTCGCTCAGGTCAACGTCAATGTCAACCTCTGTTGTTATCGTTTTGTATGTCATAGCGTTCCTCCTTTATGTGATGAGTTCAGTCCGACAAGCAGTGACATGTCTGTCACCACGATGTAGTTACTCTTGGGCATGGGCACGATGGTGTGCTTCTGTTTCTTGGCAATCTTGTCGCCACAATCAGAACAGGTTGGCCTTGCATGGTGCTTACGTTGTGGTTCGACTCGCACGGCATAACAGTTCGTGCATACAGGTAGGTGGTAGTCTTCATTCATGTAAGTTCCTCCATTCTTTGATGAACGCATCTCGTTCGGATACATTGCCAAACGTCATCTCACCGATACATTTATCATCGACAAACAACTCCACTGCGTGATACCAATGGAGTCCTGCGTGAAACACTCTGGTTTTGTATGTCCTCATACAAGTTCCTCAGTTGTTGGCTGTTTAAGGGTGAAGGGCAGTTCCGCCTGGGCAGTTATGACTGTGTATCCAAGCTGTACGATCTTGTTGAGCATGGCAGGGCTTAGTGTTTCTCGGTTGCCAATCTCTGCGAATATCTGAGCTTTGACGCATACTGGATAGACCAGCGTATTGCCGTACACATTACGGACTTTGACTGTGATGGATTTGGTTGTCATAGGGGTTCCTCAGTCGGGTTGTTAAGGGCTTCGGTCAAGGTGTGTCCAAAGTATGTGCCGCCAATGATGAGCGAGATGTTGTGCATGACGCTTTCGCCAGTGAAACCTAAAGTTATCATGGCTATTGAAAGAAGGGTCATTAACAGGATGTATAGTTTAGTTTGCATTGTGGATTCCTTTGCTTAGCGCAACGATGTGGATTTGTAGTATTCGCGCAGATAGTTTTCGGGGTCATCTGAGTCCAATGGGTTGTCGTCCATGTCGCACTCGAACACGAATTCGTGGTCATCTGATGCAAAGTTGGGTTCGATGATGAGATTGTCCAAGTGTGCGTTTGGGGTGGTCAGATACATGAGTTTTGTTTTCATGGGTTCTCCAAGTAAGTGAGTTGAGGGAAAGGCGTGGCGTGAAAATCGGTCGACAGTTGTGCGCGTGATAGGTGCACCTGCAATATATTGCATCGAATATTCCGTGGGTGAAATGGGCTGGAATATTCACGTGAGTGGGTACTAACAAAAAACTCCCTAGCAAATCAACGACTTACGTGCGTGGGGAGTAGGGGCAAAATAGAATATTCCAATATTCCAAGTTTTGGAAAGGGTCAGGCGGGTTTTGAGATGATGAGGATTATGTGTGCGCTTCGCGCACGTCATGTCACCGCAAAAATAATTTCCATAGGAGGCTGTATTGTATGGAATATTGGAATATTGGAAAATTCAAAGTATTAATATTGATGTAAGTGGTTGACCCGCAAGGGAGATTTTTTGTAATACTGAATATTCCGGAGAATATTCCGTAGTGTTTAACTTGGAAAATTCAAATCTCATGCGAGCTTGGCTTGCGCCGCCGCGCCTACATACACACGTGTCTCTCCGTGGCTACGATTGTCACGCCATTGTTGTGTGTGGCGTTGTGTTGATTTGTGGTGACCAGTTAGCTTGGTGTAGATAGAACGATACGGAACAGGAGGCAAGCCGCCTTGTAATACTTTATCAATATCGCCCTTAACACCTGAGAAGATAGTCGGGGGCATTGTGCCGCGTGGCACTCTGTGTACTTTGGGAGTAGTTTGCATGATGTGTCCAAGTAAGTGAATGATGTTGAGCAGTTTAGATTCATACTCAGGAATTGTGTGGTTCAAGCCTCGATAGTCTCAGGAGTGCCTTGCTCAGCGATACGCTGAACGATGCCGTACACGAAACCCTTTTGACCCTTGAGCTCTTTGCCCTTGGTCACGACTGCATTGTTGACAGCCAAGCACAAGCCAATCAGTTGGTCTTTAGACACTGCACCAGTTTGGGGAACTAAGCCACCGATAAAAGGTGCGGCAGACTTTGGCACAAGCGTATCGAGAATGTCATTCACCAAGGGACGATACTGTCCGTTAGCGAGCCATTTGGCATACATGGCGTGTCCCATGTCCATGCGGGTTTGGCGGTCAGCGAAAGCCACTGCCCGAGCAAACGAACCAGTTTTGCCAGTTTTGGAGGACAAAACGATTGAAGTGCCATTGTCGATGATATTAACGAGATTCATGATAATCCTTTGAGTCAGTTAGTTGGTTTGGAAGATGCACACTACACCATGCAATGCACATCTTGAAACCGACTCCCACACTTTGCCGTGCGTGTTTATGCCATGCCTTACGGGTTAGGCAATAGAGTCGGATATCATCGGCGTGTTACTTCACCCAAACACGCAAAACGCTACTAATTTTTTAATGAACTGCTCTCACACAATGCAACCTATGTTTATCCATGCTTGAATCCGAAGGCATGAAGCCTTGAACCACGAAGCACAGCATAAGCCGAACCATGTCGCCAATTTAATGAGCCTGAAAGCCGAGGGATACGATGCCCTACACTAATGGTTTTGACCCGACAACCGAACGGACGGGGTGGGGGGAGGGACACGGCTAGCGGGACGGCGGCCCCTGTTTACCTGTTGCGCACATAACAAGGCCAATTTTTTACACTATACACACGATTGCCACACCTACATCAATCTATACATATCCCGGGCCACGTGCATAGAAATCTTAAAAAACTATACTTAACCCGTGCAGTTGTCAAACCGGCGCAATGGGGACGGAGAACTTGATTATTTTCCGGTTTTCATATCAAGGCCAACGAAACGGCAGGCGAGCTTCTTACCCATTACTGCACAATCACTTGACAATTTCGTCCATATAGCTACCATACACACGTCATTCAACCAAAGGAGTTTTTAATGGCTACCAAAATGCCCGCATCCCTCATGGCTAAATTCAAAGGTAAAGAGACTGCTAAAGAAGAAAAAGGCGAAGCTAAAGCGCTGAAATCCGGCAAGATGACCGTTGGCCAATACATGAAGGGCGAGAAGTCCGAAGGCGACAAAAACCCATCCAAGAAAACCGCTATGGCTATTAAGTCCGGCAAGATGAGCCCCGATGCTTACGCCAAATCAGCCAAGATGGAAAAGAAAAAGTAATGGCCAAGAGCAGTACCGTGAATGCCGCTGGCAACTACACCAAGCCAACTCTGCGTAAAAAAATTGTGGCTCAGGTAAAAGCGGCGGCAACACAAGGCACGGAGGCTGGCCAGTGGTCAGCCCGTAAAGCACAGCTAGTGGCTAAAAAATACAAAGCTGCTGGTGGAGGATACAAAGATTGAAAGCGCCGCAGACTTCTCTAAAAAATTGGGGTGACCAGAAATGGCGTACCAAGTCAGGAGAGCCTTCGTCAAAAACTGGTGAAAGATATTTACCAGAGGCGGCGATTAAGTCCTTAAGCTCCGCAGAGTATGCGGCGACAACCAAAGCCAAGCGCAAAGGTAAAGCGGAAGGTAAACAGTTTGTGGCGCAGCCCAAAGGCATTGCAAAGAAAACAGCGAGGTACAGATAATGGCAACTAAGAATTGGATTGCTGGCGCAATCAAAAAACCCGGCGCACTTCATAAAGACTTAGGCGTGCCAGCTGGACAAAAAATCCCAGCTAAAAAATTAGCCGCAGCCGCTGAAAAGGGCGGCAAGGTTGGCCAACGTGCACGTCTGGCTCAGACTCTCAAAAAGATGAAATGAAGCGTTATAACTTCCACCTGCCAGAGCAGATCATGGATGAACTGCGCGATATGTCTGAGGAGACGGGGCTAACTGTGTCGGAGTTAATCCGCCGGGCCCTGTCTGACTTCTTAAAGCAATCCGTGGCAGAACATGAATGAAGACCTGATCGTTGACCATACAGAGTTTGCGCTCTCACCGACCGCACCAGAAGCCCATGTGACTTTGGATATCCCACCCCAGCTGGTGTGGGAGTGTGCGGCTGGCTTGGAAGACCCTGTATCCATAGCGCAACGGTTTGGGTTTGAAGGCGAGAAGTGGGAGCGTCTAGCGCAGTGGCCACCATTCATCAGTGCAGTACAGACCCAGCGGTCAGAGTTTGAACGTAACGGCATGACGTTTCGCCTTAAGGCGGGGCTAATGGCCGAAGAGATGATGGGCATGATGTTCAAGCAGGCCGTATCAAACGATAGCACGATCATGCAGAAACTATCGGTGTTCCAAGCGTTGACAGACGTGGCAGGACTCAAAGCACCGAAAAACGACCCGGGCAACACCAATACTGCTCCGAAATTCAGCATCACAATTAACATACCGCAGGGTGCTCAGCCTGTGACAATAGATGGCTAACCTAGTCTATACACCACCCACATCGGTAGTTCCATTTCTGACATCCGACAAGTTTGCCAATTTTATCGTGGGGCCGGTGGGTTCGACAAAAACAACAGCAGCGCTCATCAAGATTGGGTATGAAGCCAAGCGTGTTGCAGCGTCCCCTGATGGCATACGGCGTAGTCGTGTGGCTGTTATCCGTAACACCCGTCAGATGCTGTGGGACACGACGATCCCTGACTTTACCAAGTGGTATCCAGACGGTGAGGCGGGCATACTGGAGAAGACTAACTCCAAGTTCCAGTTGAAGTTCGATGATGTGGAGTGCGAAGTCCTGTTCCGGGGACTGGATGACGCCAATGACGTGCGTCGGTTACTTTCATTACAGTTAACGTTCGGCGTTATGGATGAGTTCCGTGAGATTAACCCCGACATTTACAACGCGCTGACTGGTCGCTTGGGGCGATACCCTGACAAGACTATGAACGGCGTGGGTGCTTGCGATGACAACGGCAAGCAGATTCATAAAGTGTGGGGCGCGACTAACCCACCAGACATGGATACGTTTTGGGAGACTACGCTCAACGAGCCGCCTAGCAACATGCACGTCACCATACAGCCTAGTGGTCTGAGCCAAGAAGCTGACTGGGTGCAGTATCTGCCGGATGGGTACTATGAGAACTTGTGTGAAGGCAAGTCAGACGATTGGATTGACGTATATGTCAACGGTCAGTTTGGTAAATCGTTGAGCGGGCAGCCAGTGTTTAGAGCGTTCGACCGAGACACCCACGTGGCCAAACAGACTTTGAACCATATCAAGTTGCAGACACACCCACTCATCATTGGGATGGACTTCGGGCTCACACCAGCTTGCACCATAAATCAGGTGGATGCACAGGGTCGGTTGCTGACATTTGCTGATCTGGTGTCGGACGGCATGGGCACACTACGGTTCTGTCGTGAGAAATTAAAGCCACTGCTTGTCAACCGATTCCCGGGTATGAACGTTTTGATTGTTGGTGACCCAGCAGGGCAACAGCGGGCGCAGACCGACGAGCGCTCAGTGTTTGATATTTTGCGAGCAGAAGGATTCCGAGTCATCTCAGCCAAGTCAAACAGTGTCGTGGCACGTATCAATGCAGTCGATAAGATGCTCACTAGAAGTGTGGATGGTAAACCTGCCCATCTAATTGATCCATGTTGTACACATTTAATTTCTTCCCTACGCGGCGGATATAGGTATAAAATACGGCAAAACGGCGACAGAGACGACAAGCCGGAAAAGAATCATCACTCCCACATTGCTGATGCGCACCAGTATGCATGTCTACACGCAGATGGTAATGTGACCGGAGACACGTGGCAGCGCAAAGCAGTGGAAGTCAAGAAGATTGACTATGTTTGGTCTTGACAGAGTCACTGCAAGCTGCTATACCCCCACCATGTTTAAAATGTGACGTATATGCAACTTGGACTTAACATTACGAATACCAATGCGCCGGGCACAGTCACGGCGGGCGGACTTGTCACCATTAAATCTATAAAAGCTCTGCAAGAGGAATCTCGAGCAGCGGCTCAGTTAGCCAACTCACAACCAGTTGTGCAAGCCCTGTCGGGCTATATTCGTAAGAAGTGGCAGGCCGCGATGCTGGCCAAGCAGCAGACTTCTGAAATTAAGATGTTGAAATCCGTGCGTGCGCGTAGGGGGGAATATGACCCTGACAAGCTGGCCCAGCTGCGTGAGCAAGGCAGTGCGACTATCTATATGATGCTTACAAGCAACAAGTGCCGTGCTGCATCTAGTTGGTTAAAAGATACACTTGTTACCGCAACAGAAGACAAACCTTGGACTATTACTCCAACCCCAGTTCCAGATTTGCCCCCCGATCAAGTCCAGTCCATCATGCAGCAGGCACAACAAGAAGTGCAGCAGCTTTACATGCAAGGCACGCCACCAACGGATCAGCAGGTACGTGAGCGCTTACTTGAGATGAAAGACATGGCCATGTCCCACCTGAAGGATATGGCTAGCCGTACGGCTGAGCGTATGGAAGCAAAGATGGATGACCAGCTCAAAGAAGGTAACTGGAGCCGGGCTTTTGCAGACTTCCTTGACGACATCACTACATTCCCATCGGCCATCATGAAAGGCCCAGTCGTTCGTAAGCGTCCAAAAATGAAGTGGGTGCCCGGTCAAAACGGACAGTACATGATGGATGTGAAAGACGAGTTGGTTCTTGAGTGGGAGCGTGTTGATCCATTTAATCTCTACCCAGCAGCAGACGCAACAAGCATTGACGATGGCTACCTGATTGAGCGCCATAAGTTGCACCGGTCTGACTTACAGGCCTTGATTGGCGTTGAGGGTTATAGCGACGGTGCGATCCGCGCTGTGCTTGAAGAATACGGCAAAGGCGGCTTGCGCGACTGGATTTACGTTGACATGAACAAGGCCGCCGCTGAAGGCAAGTCCACAATGGGTGTGCAACAGAACCCGTCTGAGTTGATTGATGCCCTCCAGTTCTGGGGCAGCGTGCAGGGCCAGTTGTTGCGTGATTGGGGTCTACAAGAAGAAGATGTCCCTGATCCACTGATGGACTACCCCATCGAGGGCTGGGTTATTGGTAACTGGGTTATCAAAGCCGTTGTGAATCCTGATCCAATGGGGCGTAAACCATATTTCAAAGCTTCCTATGAGGAAGTTCCCGGTGCGTTCTGGGGCAACTCTGTAGCTGACCTGTGCCGGGATACCCAAGATATTTGCAACGCCGCAGCCCGTTCGCTGGTAAACAACATGTCAATCTCAAGCGGCCCGCAGGTTGTGTATAACATCGACCGCTTGCCTCAGGGTGAGAATATTACTCAGATGTATCCGTGGAAGGTGTGGCAGGTCACATCTGACCCGTTGGCTGGTTCAGCTCCCCCGATGCAGTTCTATCAACCCAATTCATTAGCTAGCGAGTTGATGGCCGTGTATGAAAAGTTTGCTACGTTGGCCGATGAATACACAGGCATCCCACGTTACATGTCAGGCGATAGTCCAGCAGGCGGCGCAGGCCGTACGGCTTCCGGTATGTCTATGTTGATGAGCAACGCCGGTAAAGCCATCAAGCAAGTTATTGCCAATATTGACGAATCTGTAATCTCCCCCGTGATTGAAAGGTTGTATTACTACAACATGCGTTATGGAGACGATCCTGATTTGAAAGGCGACATCAATATCATTGCTCGGGGCGCAACAGCACTCGTGGTCAAGGAGCAGTCTCAGGTTCGCCAAAACCAGTTCCTCCAAGTTGCGTTGCAAAGCCCCATCGTGCAGCAAGTTATTGGCATGGAAGGTATTGCAGAACTCTTGCGCCAAGCGGCTAAAACGCTTGATCTCAACCCAGATCACATTGTTCCGCCAATTGAGATTCTTAAACAGCGCATGGCTCAACAGCAGCAAATTGCGGCTCAACAGCAAATGATGCTTAACCAGCAGAACGGTCAAGCGCAAGCCGGAGGAACTCCTCCAGTACAATCAGGCGGGGCTCAGTTACAAAACGGAGCGCCAGTTACAAACAATTTTGCACCAATGGTTGGTGTAAGTAGTTGACAAGTATCATTAACAGGTGATAATACACACCATCGCAAAAGGAGTTTCTTATGCAAGCAGTTGACCCAATGGATAAGCGCATGTCTATCGCAGCAAACGGTAAAGAATATGGCCAAATGTCTGCGAAGACTGACGGCATGTCTAAAGGCCCAGCCACTCAAGGCAACGGCGGTTCCGATGGCGGCAATTTCAATTTAGGCAAACGTGGTGGTGCTGAATACACTTCCGAAACTGCCAAAACAGATGGAATGTGCAAGTAATTGGTTAGAATCGACGAAAGGGTTGCACGTTGTTTATTACAACTGCAATCCCAAGAATTCAAACCACTGTTAGAATATTTCCAAGCGCGTCAACAAGAGACTCTCGAAAGACTTGTTGAGGCACAAGACAAAGATCAGATGATTCGCTTGCAAGGGCGAGCTGTCGAACTCAAGGAAATCCTTGAGCTGGTAGACCAGAGTTCAACTCTAGTCGCCAAAACCCGAAGACAGTAGGCAGACCGTTAAGTCGGAGCCCACAGTCAAAATTTTTTAAACCAAGTAGCAGACCGTAAGCGTGCCCGGACTGACCGTAAAGTCGGAGTCCCAAGCGTAGTCGGAGCGAAGGAGATAGAGATATGGCATTGCCAAAAGCAGTTCAGAAACAAGTTGACGACGCTGATGCGTTTGTAGCCCAGATAAACGGACAGACCGATAACACGGAGACTGACCCAAACCTGATACAAGACACAGCCCTAGACCCTGAACCCCAACCGCAACCAGTCTCGCAAGAGCCAGAACCGAAGCCAGTAATTCCAGAAGAAACTTGGGAACGCAAGTACCTGACGCTCAAAGGGATGTATGACGCAGAAGTGCCACGCTTACACGCGCAGATGCGTGAGTTGAATGGACAAGTCCAGTCTCTCATTGCAGAAAATGCAACAGCTAAAGCACAACAGCCTGCGGCACAGACAGCTACGGCAAAGACTCTTATCACTGAACAAGACAAAGAAGCATTTGGTTCCGATCTGCTTGATCTTATTGACCGTGCATCTGAGCAAAAAGTTGCGGAGTTTCGCAGCCATAACGCCCAGCTGGTAGATGAGATCAGGGAGTTGAAGGGCAAGCTTGGTAACGTAAGTGAACGTCAGGTTGTGTCTGATAAAGATCAATTTTTGGCTAAGCTTTCTGCCCAAGTACCGAACTGGGAAACTTTGAACACAGATCAAGGATTCCTGAATTGGTTGGCTGAAGTTGATCCTGTTTATGGATTGCCTAGACAAGTAGCGTTGACAAACGCATATGAGTCGCTTGATGCAAGCCGTACAGCAGTAATCTTTAACCAGTACCAAGGTAAGGTAGCTCCAACTCAACAGAAACCTAGCCAACAGCTGCAAAGTCAAGTTGCACCGACCCGCTCACGTTCGTCGCCTGCACCTGCTACTTCTGCTGGAGATAAGCCGATCTATACGCAAGACCAGATTGCTAATTTCTATAATGAGTGGATTAAGGGGCATTTAGACTCAGCCGAAGCGGAAAGAATTGAGAAAGATATCAATGCCGCCTATTCTGAAGGTCGAATCCGATAAAGGTTCCCCGGACATGGCGGTTCAAATTTAAACCGTTTTTTAAAAAGGAATCATCATGTCCACGATCACCGCAGCAGCAGCGTATCCCATTAACTCCGGCGGTTTTAATACCCCCGGCGGTCAGGTTGCCTATTCCGGCACCGCTTATTCCGGTTCTTTCATCCCAGCCCTTTGGTCTGGCAAATTGGCACAGAAATTCTATGCCGCCACCGTTTTCGGTGAGATTGCCAACACCGACTGGCAAGGTGACATCACTGGTATGGGCGACACCGTGATTATCAACACCATCCCTACCATCACCATCAACAGCTACTCTGTTGGCCAAAACTTGGCTTACGAAGTCCCTGCTCCCAGCACCATCAGCTTGGTCATCAACAAAGGTAAATACTTCGGCGTCAACGTGAACAACGTGTTGGAGCTGCAAGCCAAGCCTAAATTGATGGACATGTTCACCAATGATGCTGCCATGCAGATGAAGATTCAGATCGACAAAGATGTTTTGTTTACCAACTTTGACCAAGGCGCTGCTGCCAACCAAGGCGCTACCGCTGGTGCAATCTCTGGCGCATTCAATCTGGGTACCGATCTGGCTCCAATCACATTGACTGCTGCTAACATTCTGCAAAGCATCACTGCTTTGTCTAGCGTGTTGGATGAAGCTAACGTTCCTGAGACTGACCGTTGGTTGATCATCACCCCAACAGAACGTCAAATCCTGATGCAATCCAACTTGGCACAAGCCCAGTTCATGGGTGACGCATCTAGCGTTTTGCGTAACGGCAAGATCGGCATGATCGACCGCTTCACTGTGTATGTCTCCAACCTCGTTCCACGCGGCGCTGCTGGTAAGACTTACTACAACCCCAACTCCGGTTCAGATACCACTTTGTCCAATGCGTTGAAGCGTCACGCCGTGATCGCAGGTCACAAGTCTGCCATCACTTTTGCATCGCAGATTGCCAAGGTTGAGTCGCTGCAAAACCCCAATGACTTCGGTACATTGGTTCGTGGTCTGAATGTGTACGGCACCAAAGTTGCTCAAGCAAACGGTTTGGCTCTGTTGCAAGTCGCAGGCTAATAGCAAAGGTGGGGCTTCGGCCCCGCTTTCTTAAACCATCACACATAGGATTCATCATGTCTCAAGAATACAAAGTCATCGGGCAAGGTGTTTGGGGTGAAGCAACTCAGCAATTGATTATTGGTGACGTTTTGACTGGTCAAACAGCAAACAATACCACCCAAGCAACTGCTACTGCAATCACTGCTGACGTCACTGTCTTTTCTACCGTTGCTTCTACTGGCGCAGCCATTCTGCCTGCTGGCGGAGCTGCTGACATTCTCGTAATGAACGGTCAAGCTACCAACGCTTTGGTTGTGTTCCCCCCAATCGGCGGCACAATCAATGGTGGTTCAGCCAACGCATCTTACTCACAAGCCGTTTCTAAATGTGCTCGTTATGTAACTGCTGATGGTTTGAACTGGTACGCAATGACATCAGCCTGATAGAATAGGGGCTTCGGCCCCTATTAACTGAAAGAAAATGCATGGCTACAGTTACCGCAGGTCAAATTATTGACAAAGCTGTTGTGCAACTTATTGATATTGCTGGCGTCCGCTGGACAAGGGCAGAGTTGTTAAAGTGGCTCAATGACGGCTTGCGGCAGATTGTACTCATGCAGCCTACGGCTACAAATACGCCCGTTGCAGTAAAACTTGTAGCAGGTACTCGGCAGACACTACCCACAAACGGATGGCTCCTGCTTAGCATTTATCGAAATATGGGCATAAATGGAAGTACTCCGGGGCGTGCAATCCGAGTTATTTCACGCGAACTGTTGGACGCATATGACCCTAATTGGCATACAGCAACAGCAAGCGCCACTACAAAAAATTATATTTATGATTTGCAGGATCAGACTGCATACTATGTGTACCCACCAAGCACGGGCACAAACTACATTGAAATAAATTATTCAGCGCAACCGACTGATCTGACTTCTGAAAGTCAGGTTATCCCAATGTTTGATTTGTATCAGAACCCTTTACTTGACTATATTATGTTCCGTGCCTGTACCAAAGATGCCGAATACGCACCCGGTGTACAGCTTGGCCAAATGTACCTTACTACATTTACTGCGGCTACAAACGTCAAAGAAGAATCTGAAACAAAAGCCACACCAGAACAAGGCCTACAGCCTCGCAATCCTAACATACCCGGGTCAATATCATGAGCGAAGTTTCTTACGAACAATTTTTGCCAGAAGTCTTGCAGTTCGTTAAGAACGTTCCTGAGTTCGTGGCTGTCAATGCCATCCGCAATTCTTGTATTGAGTTTTGCCAAGAGACCCGTTATATTCAGCAGCATCTTGACCCAATGGCTGGTATTGCTAAGACAGGAACGTACGATCTTGAGGCTAATGATGGGACATACAAAATTGCCGACATTATTGAGTGTTGGTATGGCGAACAGTTTTTAGTTCCCCGTTCTATTGAGCAACTCACCCAAATTTACCGCACAACCAACTGGAATACGTTGGACGGAAACCCCTATTACTACTATCGCCCTTCGTCACAAGAACTTCGGTTAGTGCCGTACCCAAAAGTGACTGAGGCGGATAAAATAAAAGCCTTGGTCGCGCTAAAACCAAGCCGGGCATCAACCACAGTCAAAGAAGAAATCTTTGAACGCTTTTTGGAAGACATTGCAAGCGGAGCCCGAGCAAGACTTTACAACACACCAAACCAACCGTATTATGATGCTAGAGCCGCCTTGGAGTACACAAAACGGTTCAACGACGTAATGGCTGATGTTCGTACTCAAGTAAACAAGGGCTTGACACGTGCGTCTGTGCAGATTGAATTTCAGAGGTTAGTATAATGGCTGACAAAATCAAACTTGTAAGAAATGATACCCGCCCTGCGATTGTCTGCACTATTACAGACGATACAACAGGTTCGACCGTTGACATAACTGGCTGCACGATAAACTTATTTTTCAGAGCCGTTGGTTCATCTACACTGCAAGCTACTGTGCTGGGGTCAGTGACGGACGGCTTAAATGGGCAAGTTACGTTTTATCCTTCAACTGCTCCAGAAATGTTGTCTGGCGATGCCGGTGACTACGAAGGTGAAATTCAAATTTTGTTCACTGACGGTTCCACGCAAACTCTGTACGATACTCTAAAGTTTAAAGTCCGAGATGACTTCTAATGTACATAAAGGCTACTTCTGCTAACTTAACAGTTAATGCAACACTTGCAAATCTAAAGGCAGGGGTTGTAGTTGTCATACCGGCAAGAAGTACTTTAGTAAATTTTATACAGACAAGGCTGCGGGCCGGGGCTGTAAATGTAGTTCCCGTAGTTACGCTAAACAGTCAGTTTTTAGCGCCGAATCAAACATATGCATTCCTTGTAGCATCGGTTGCTATAGCACCTGAGAATTTTGTTGGTGTAAGGTTTGCTGTTGGCGATTTGTTTGGCATCCTTGATGATAATCTGACATTTACTGTTTTAAAGGTCGTGAACGATTTGGCGGTTGTTGACGACGCAATAGCTCAGTCTTTTGGAAAAACACTGTCAGACAGCGTAACAATAACAGACGATACGACGGTACAAAAAATAACAGCGGGGCAGCTCACTGATGTAGAAACTGATTTGCTTTCTATAAGCGATGTTACAAAATTTACGTTTGCCCAAAAACTATCTGATTCAGCAACACCTACAGATCAAAGGGTAATTGAATTTGGTAAGCCAAGTGCAGACTCTTTTACCGTTAGCGATGCGGCGGTTTTGTCTTCAAGTACAGCTTATTCTGATTCATTTAGCTTATCAGATTCTGTAACACAAAGTGTTACTAAAGTTTTAACAGATAGCGTAACACCAACAGATATTCTTGGTACTGAGATTGTAAATGCAGGCGGAATAGACACAGCAGCAGCCGACAGTTTTGGTTTGAGCGACTCTGCAAGATTTGATTTTTCTAATGCGTATTCTGATTCAGCAACACCTACAGATGCAACTGCGTTTAGCCTTAGTGCCACAGTTTCGGATTCTTTTACCACATCTGACGCTGCGGCGCTTGATTTTTCATTCAATTTAGCTGATACTCAGACACTGACGGATAGCAAAACCCTTTCAATAGCCCCAGCACTTTCTGATTCGTTTAGCTTATCAGATTCAGGTCTTGTATCATCACAGAACTATGGTGCAGACTACTTTGCTCAGGACTATGTTGGTGAAGCCAGAACTTTTTAAACAGGAGTATGTATGATTAACGACAGCATCAAAATGATTGGCGATGTTTGCATTAACCTTTTTGACGAGACTGGTGCTATCAAAGACAGCCGTGAAATCAAAAATCTTGTAGTAACGGTTGGTAAAAGTTTTATTGCTTCTCGCATGAAAGACGCTACTGCAACAGCCATGACCCACATGGAAGTTGGTACTAGTACAACGGTTGCTGCCGTCGGTGATACTACACTAGGTTCGGCGCTGGCTGCATCACGCGTAGCCTTGACTTCAGTAACTGTAACTGCGAACGCTATTGCTTATGTTGGGACATTTGCAGCAGGTACAGGTACAGGTGCAATAACAGAAGCAGGTATTTTCAATGCTTCAGCAGCCGGAACTATGTTGTGCCGTACAGTGTTTTCTGTTGTAAACAAGGGAGCAAGTGATACCTTAACGATCACTTGGACTGTCACCGTTTCCTAATTGGAAAATAAATGGTAACGCTTGTTACTAGAGCTGGCAAAGGGTCTCCGTTAACCAATACTGAGCTCGATGCCAACTTTAACAATTTAAAATCCTACGTTGATGCAGTTGTGGGAGGGGTGAACTTTCACCCTGCGTGTAACTATGCAACAACAGGAATATTGTCTCCGGCAGCAACTTACTCTAACGGCACAGCAGGTGTCGGAGCTACATTAACTGGTAGTTCTAATGGTGTGCTATCTATTGATGGTGTTAGCCTTATTTCTGGGGATGAGGGCAAACGTATTCTTGTCAAAAACCAAGGTGCAACCTCGCCTTATGGAAGCTTGCAAAACGGCGTATATGTTGTAACCCGAGTTGGTACAGCAAGTCTTACTTACATCCTGACACGTGCTTCTGATTATGATGTGGTTGGCGCAGATGCAAATGAAATTGAAGCCGGTGACTTTATTCTTGTTTTATCTGGTAGCACAAATGCTAACACTTCGTGGATACAACAGACGTCAGCAACCGGGCTAACACTTGGAACCACGTCTATTGTTTTTACACAGTTTAGCAGTGGTATAGGCGCTGGAACTATTGCAGTTGCAAACGGGGGCACTGGCCAAACAGCTGCTGGTACAGCAGGACAATACCTTATATACCCTAGTTCGGGGTCTGCGCTTGTATGGCAAAACCGAGTTACTAAAACGGCATCGGCAACTGCCCCAACAAGCCCTGTTGAAGGGGATACGTGGCTTGATACAACAACAGGCATTTGGTCAATGTACCTCACAGCTGGTAATGGTGTAACATCCGCTGGATGGGTTGAAATTGGGAGGCCATAAATGGCTTATGATTTAACTGCTACCACCAACGGTACTTACAGATTACTGGGAAACAAACAGTATATTTATAACTCATCTGCCACCCGTTGGGAGCGTGTTGTTCCTACTGCTCCTGATGCAACTATAACTATTGATTATTCTGGTGCAGATACTGGCGCACAAGTAGTTGTGGGTCAACTTATTACAGCCACCATTACATGGAACCAACCGGTTTCTACTTCTGAGTTTACTCAGGCGATGCTGTCGTTTAATCCAAGTGCGGCTAGCAGTAACGTAGCAGGGTTTACGCAGGTTTCATCTGCTGTTTATAGATTTACTTTTTCGTTTTCAGGTGCGTTTTGTCAATTTTATATTCCTGCTAACTCAGTAACTATTAATAACAGTAATAATTTAGATTTGTATTCTCCCGTAGTACCGGGCGCGTATTTGCCGTACGCTATTATGTCTGTAGTACAAAAAACTACTGGTAATTCAACTTATACTGTTTATGCTTTTAACGACCCTAATTTTTCCAACGCGACCCGTTACTTTACAGTAGCCGCAAGTGGAACAACAGCAAGTAACGCAGCAAACCGAAGAATTAAACTGACTTTTGCAAATGGCTCTGGTAGCGTAAGTACGACAACTACATTTGTATCAACTGATATTACTAAAACTAGCTATGGTTCAAATTCCATTACTACGTTTACTACTGCAGGGCCTTATACAACTGTTACAGGTACTACAGCTAGTGCCGGTACAGATATTACCAGATACATCGAAATGTATCCTAGTTCTACATATGTAAATACAAATTCGATTCAAAGATTTAATATTGCTGCAGGGGCATATACAGACAACGGTACGTTAAATGTAGCGGTTACCCCCATATATTTTGGGTATTTTCCTACTGCATCAATATCTCTTGGCGTAACAACAGTTCGCAAATCAGGCAATAACATATCTAAAATACAAATTAAACTTGATCATTTTGTAAGTTTAGTATCTGTTGCTGATATTTCAAAAATAACATCATCTTATGGAACTTTCAGCAGTTTAGCTATTGATACTACAGACCCATCTGGCACAAGCTACTCTGTTACATTTACTCCTACTGTAGCCACAGGTAGTATGAGTGTTTCTTTTGCAGCAGGGGCATTTACAATACCAGCGGGTACTGCTACAGCTCTAAATGGAATCACTTTAACCCCCGAACCAACGGGCAGCACAGTAGTTCCTTGGTCGTCGCAAAGACAAAGTGGTGTACAGAGTATTGGCCCAGGGTCATCAACAATAGTAATTAGCTACGGGTATACAACATATCCAGCTAATGCGGCAACAGGTTTTGCGGGGTCTGGGTATGTAATAACACCCGCCAACATTAATGAATATGTTGACACTACTAAAACAATAAAAATATATCGGGACGCATCAAGTAGTTCCGGTGGAACTTTGCTATCCACTATTAATGCTCCATTCCCAAATAATACAGAAACAAACACAATTACTGCAGTAACCGCAGGAACTGGCGGCATAACACTTGGAACTACTACTTCTGGTAATACAATTCCCGCAAATAGCATAATAACTTTACCTTCAAACTGGCCTAATGTTGGCGGATTGACAGCAGGAGCAAGTTATTTTGTGGTAAGTGGTTCAAGCACAAGCTATGTTTTAGGACAATATTCAGCAACTGCGCTTACTACAACCACATTAGCAAGCAACATAAGCGCAAACAACACTATTCAAATAAGTAGATATAACAATAGTTTAAGTTCCGCTGGTGCTACTACAACTATAACTGGTATAACTACTACATCGGGTGGTACAATAACTGTAGCTGCATATAATGTTTTTTCTGTAGGACAATATTTTATTACGGCAAGTTCTTGGGCCCAAACCAATTATTTGGCTGCAAGCACAACATATTACATATTAAGTGGAAGTGGTTATGACTATATTATTAGCGCATCTCAAGGCGGGGCACCAATTACTTTTAGTACTGCACAAACTTTCAGCAGTGGAAATAGTATAAATTACCCATCAGCGATTGGCGTTACGTTACCAGCATTGTTGCCATCAACAACATATTATGTTGAAACAGATGCAAGTGCTTATAGAGACAATTATGGAAATTTAAATTCAGCAATTGTCACAAGTTTTACCACTGGTGCAGCTACTCCAAACCATCAAATATACACCGCTGACGGAACTTATAGTTTCCAAGTGCCAGCTTTTGTTTCAAGTATATGCGTGCTTATTGTTGGTAAGGGAGAGACAAAATACATATGTTGTACAGGTGGTTTAGTTATTGCCGAAGGCGGCGGCGGTGGTGGTGGTCTTACATATAGAAATGATATCCCAGTTACCCCCGGAGAAGTATTAACTGTTTCTATGTATGAGTTTGTTAGTGGTTATTACCGGTATGCCATCAAACGTGGAAGCACTGTTTTAGCGTCTGCTGGTGCTGGCGGCTATACACTTTCTGGATACTCAACTGGCGCTGGTGGTTTAGGTGGGGCCAACGACACTTATAACTCTGGATATACAGTTGGAGGGGGTAATGGCGGTAGCGGCGGTTCTCCCGGACTATATGATACTAGTTCAGGCACAATAGGCAGCGGCGGCGGCGGTGGTGCAGGCGGATATTCTGGTAATGGCGGAAATGGTGGTGCTGCAAGCACAACTACTACAACTAATAATGGCGCTGCCGGATCAGGCGGCGGCGGAGGCGGCGGTGCAAGCGGAAGATATTTAGGCACTGTTGGAAATATAACAGACGGCGGCAACGGCGGCGGTGTGGGGATTTATGGTTCTGGCACTTCTGGAAGTGGTGGTTCTGGAGCAACCGGTAGTTATGGCCAAGGTGCTAATGCAACAGCGGGTAGCGGAGGTAGTGGTATGCTGTACGGCGGCGGCACTGGTGGAGTGGGGTCAGGCGCTAATCCGGGAACGACATCTGGTGCTATTCGTATTTTATGGGGAACTGGTAGAAGCTTCCCGAGCACAAACGTTTCAACTGCAACTGGGTAATATGTATGGACTCGCTTTATATAAAAATTGAAAATGGCCAGCCTGTTGGGTACCCATTTTTTCTAGACAATTTATTACAGTGTGGCACAGACCCGCGCAATAATCCAGAGTGGAGGCCGTTTGTGCGCCAGTCAACTAATGGATTTCATAGTGTTCTAAAAAAAGCAGAGTATGAATTTTTTATTGAAGGCGATATAGTAACTGAAAAACTTGTTTTTAGGGACTTAACACCTGAAGAAGTTACTTATGCCAACAACTCACTTTTAGAAGTTTCCGGGAGTGTGCCAGATGCTTTTGAATAAACAAGCTAATTTTGGCGGCCTTTTTGTGAGCATTTTTGACTTTGAAGTTGCTGGGGATGTGTTGCCTTTTCATGTGCATGACGAAAAAACTGCCCACATTACTATCGTTGCCCGTGGTAAAATCAAGGCGTATTCCCACGACTGGGAGAAGGAAGCCTCAGCTGGTGCAACCCTTGACTTCCGTCCAAATGAGCCGCATGAAATTGTTGCCCTTGAAGACAATACTAGAATCATCAATGTAGCAAAAAACAGCTTTGACCCAACAACGTAACTTGAAAGATAGATCATGGCATTAAAATTTACCAACAACGCCACAGCGCTTCTTGCGGCATCTATTACATCAAGCGCAACGATTATTACCGTAACAACCGGTCAAGGTAACTTATTTCCTGCGCTTGCTACAGGTGATTATTTTTATGCCACATTGTTCAATTCCAGCAACAATATTGAAATTGTAAAAGTTACTGCACGTACAAATGACACACTGACTGTTGTTCGAGCACAAGACGGAACTACTGCTCGGGCGTACAACGCAGGCGATAAAATAGAACTACGCCTTATTGCTGCGGCCTTAAATGATTTTGCTGTTGAAGTCAGTGATAATACATTTACTGGGGCTAATTCGTTTTCTGGCACAAGCACTTTTACTGGTAATATTTCCTCATCGGGAACCAACACGTTTTCTGGTACAAACACATTTTCAGGTACTATTTCATCGGCTTCTATTACTAGAGCCAACTTAACTGGGTCTACCTCACAGCTGGCAACCGTGATTACCAATATTGCCGAACCAATTACTATTTCTAGCAGCGGAGCAGCAAGCTCAATCAATTTTGATGTAGCCACACAATCTATTTTGTATTACACAAATACAGCATCAGGTAATTGGACAATGAATTTTAGGGGGTCTGCAAGTGCAACTTTAAATTCTGTTATGGCTATAGGGCAAGCAGTTACAGTAGTTTTTTTGGCCACGCAAGGCACTACTGCTTATTACAATAGCATAATTCAAATTGATGGTTCCGCAGTAACACCAAAATATTCTAATGGGGTTACATGGAGTTCTGGCAACATAAGCGGTATTGATTCTTATACATATACCATCATTAAAACAGATGCCGCTACATTTACTGTTTTGGCCAGTCAGTCTCAATTTAAGTAAAGGTTAATATGCCTACGCTAATTACAACAGGTGCAGCATCAGCCCAAGGTTTTGGCGGGCGTAACGCAAATATTTCTTTTTATTCTCTAGACACATATACCGGCCTTACTTCTAATGCTGAAATGGCTGCAATGCAGTCAACAAGTGATAATCAAGGCAACACTTATTATATTGGGACAGATGATATAGTAATTAGCAGTACACAATACATAGTGCCAAAAATAATTAAAGTAAATAGTGCCGGTGTTGTGCAATGGAAGAAAGTATTTAAATATGATTATTTTACCAACTGGAGAGGCATAGACATAGCTTATGCGCCTAGCGGGTATTTGTACATGCTGTTTAACCCAACAAGCATATATAATGGTCGACTTGCGGAAGTAGTTAAGATGCGTGTTGATCTTACTTCTGGTACTGGGGGGGTTACTTATCTTGTAAACGCATCAATTGGTACACAATTGGGGTTAAAATTAGCACTTGATGCCGCAGAAAATGTTTATGTTTCTATGGGGGGCAACGCAAGTTACAACGGGATGTTTACCGTAAAACTTAATAAAGATCTTGCTTTGCAATGGTCACGAGTTCTTACATGGCCAGCGGGGACACCTATAGACTCAACTGGAATGACAGGCGTAAGCTTGGCCGTAGACTCAAACGGTAATGTATATTCAGTTGGAAGACTTTGTAAAACAGGTGGAGCCCCGTATTACGGAATGCTTGTATTGGTTAAATATAATAGTAGCGGAAACCTTCAATGGCAAAAAGGATTTAATACTGATAGAGTTAATCGTTTTTTAGATGTTTCATACGGTAGACCATCACCAGTAGCCGTTGATGTTTCAGGTAATATATTTTTAGGTGGTACCTATGTAGATTACGGTCAACCTTCGTACTCATATGGACGTATGTATGTAATTAAACTTAATTCAAATGGTGATATAACTTGGCAAAGATATTATAAAACAGGCGGCTATGATTATCCATATATAAAAGCTGTAAATTGTGACCCCGGTGGAAATTTATATGTTTTGTCTAGTCATTATTTGGATAACGAAGGTAATTATTACAACCCTACGTCTCCCACTATAACAAAAGTAACTTCAGATGGTGCTAGATTATGGACAAACTACTTTTATAGAACCAATAGTTCTGCGCAACAAATAACAACACCATTGCTTGGGATATCTGCAACAAGTAGCACAGTAAATGTTACAGGGTGGATTTACAATTATGGAAGTTCAAAAAATAGAGCATGGACTACTTTTAGACTGCCGCCAGATGGAAGTCGCTTAGGTAACATTTATACAACAGTGTCGCATAATGTATATTATTTTAATAATACTAATGTTACTTGGACTTCAACAGCAGATATGTCACCAGTAACAACTAGCGGTACTGATGCTGCAGGAGGGTTTACAGTCAGCAGTACTTTTGATGTTTATTCTGACTCTACACAAGATACTGTGTATAAAATTTCTATATAAAACGGGGCATAAAAAATTGACCCAATCAGTATCCTCTTTGCAGCCAATGCCTGTGTCGCAGCCATCAAAGAAGGTTGTGAGTTATATAAGCAAGCCAAGGTTTCCTTCATGGAAGTCAAAGCTACTGTGGATGAAGCTGTTGGGATTGGTAAAGAAATATATGGCTTCTGGGGGAAACTGGCAAAAATGTTTGGCGGAAACCCCGCCCCCGTCCAAGCCGCGCCCAAGCCTGTGGCGAAAAAGAAAGCCTTTGTTGCTGTTGACGAAACAAAAGTTATGGCAGACGTCGTCAGCCAGCTTACAGAATTTTTCAAATTACAAGAACAACTTGCCGACCACATAAGAACCGAGGAAGAAAAGTCTAAAAACGTCTACGACCCTAATGCCAACTTGATGGAAGCCGCCCTAAAAAGGGTTATGGCACAAGACCAGATGGCGGCACTGGAAGTGACGATCAGGGAAACGATGGTATATCAAAGCCCGCCTGAGATGGGTGCGCTGTATTCCAAAGTGTTTGAAATGCGGGATATCATCAAGCAAGAACAAGAAAACGCAAGACTGAAGGAGGAAGTTAAAGAAAGGTACAGATTATGGCAACGCAGGGAAGCAAAAAGACAGTTCCTGTTAAAAGAAGCGTACCTAGCAGGGACAGCGATTTTTCTTCTGTACATATGGATGTGGCTTTTGTACATCAGAAAGTAGGGGAAGAAATCATGGGATGGGTTGCTTGTTGTGTACTGATTGCCTTTCTATTACCATTGGGGGGGATGTTGTATTTAGACATCCTAGACGCCAAACACGAAACTAAAGCACAGCTTGAAAAAATTGAACGATTAAGACGCCAAGTTGAAAAGGAAAAACGAGATGCAACCACCAATAGACCCTAACGATAAAACAGCTGCCCACTTTATTTACTGGTACGCATGGTTTTGGGCCGCAACCTCAGTGTTCTACTTTTTTTGTGTAACATTTATTTTGTTGCCAGAGGGTGGTAGAGACTTTGCCAATATCATCCTTGGCTTCTTGCTGGGTACCGCAGTCGCCACAATCATTTCCTTCTTTTATGGCTCAAGCAAGTCAAGCAAAGACAAGACTGATGCAATGATGAAAGCTGATGATGTTAAGCCTCTTTAATCCTTGGGTGCTGTTGGCTATCTTGATGGCTATCTGCTCATCTTTTGGCGGTGGGTATTACAAAGGTAGCCAAGACGAAGTTGGCCGACAGCAACTGGAAATTGCCAAGCTTAATGCCGAAGCCAGACAAAAAGAACAAGCACTTATTGCTGCTGTAACTATTCAATCCACTAAATTGATGAAAGCAAATCAAAATGCAAAACTTGAAACCCAAAAGTTATATTCTTCCCTTGACTCTGGTACTTTCAAGTTGCGCCTCAAAACCACCTGCACCGTACCAACCCCCACAGATGCCCCCATTACCACTGGAAGTGACGTTGGAACAACATCAGCCGAACTTGACACAGCGACTGCTAAATCTCTTATCGCCATCACAGACGAAGGAGACGCCGCAATCAGAAAGCTCAATACCTGTATTGCCCTCTACAACGAAGCCTACCAAACCCTGAAAGGTAAACCATGAACTTATCAGAAAACTTCACTTTAGAAGAATTGACCCACACTGATCACCGTGAGTTTGATAATACCCCCAACGACGCAGAGTTGGCAAATTTGGTACGTCTCGCTGCATTTTTAGAACAAGTGCGTGAAGTTTTGGGCGACAAGACCATCATCGTGAATAGTGCGTTCCGTAGTGCAGAAGTCAACCGAGCAGTGGGCAGCTCGGACAAATCACAACATCGACGAGGCTGTGCAGCCGATATTCGTGTCAAAGGACTAACTCCTGACGAAGTTGTAAAAACAATTATTGCAGCTGGTTTGCATTATGATCAAGTTATTCGGGAATTTGACCGCTGGACTCATGTCTCAATTCCGAACGAAGAAGGTCAAAAGCCAAGAAACATGGCATTGATCATTGATAAATCAGGCACCCGTGCCTACGCATAAGGAAAAATTATGGCAATCAGTTTTGAACAATTTATGGAAGCCACTGGAGCAGAAATTTGCGCTGGTAATATTATTATTGGTATTATGGCAGACCGCCGTATAATTGGCCGCTTGGAAAGCGATGGCGTATTCAGCTTGACCGACGAGGGCAAGACAATGGCTGATGAGATTCAAGAAAATTCGCCTAAGAAGTCACGCAAAAAAGCTGAAGACACCCCTGCAGAAACGGTTGAAGAAATCCCTACATTCCTTAAGTAAAGAAACGGGGCGGTCATGACTACTATCAAATTAGAACAGTTTTCAGGGATCGCCCCCCGTATCAGCCCAACCGAGCTTGCACCAAACCAAGCACAAACAGCATCGGACGTAAAACTTCAATCTGGTGAACTTCGCCCTTGGAGAAAACCATTACTTACATATACACCCGGGATAACCTCCAACGTCCAGACAATATACCAGCTTGAAAAAACAAGTACAGGAGATAAAGTCTGGCTTGAGTGGACTACAGATGTAGACGTTGCTCCCGGCCCTGTAGCCGACACAACAGATTTTCGTATTTATTACACTGGTGACGGCACTCCGAAAAAAACAAATTGGAATTTGGCAACTACTAACGGCACAGGGACTAAACCGTTTCCTGATGCTTATTATCAGATGGGTGTGCCAAACCCAACAGCTGCACCATCACTTGCAAACGCAGGTGGTACAACTGCGGAAACTAGAACGTATGTATATACGTACGTCAGTACATTTGGCGCTGTGCTAGAAGAATCAGGCCCAAGCCCGGCAGCTACAGTCGCTTCATTTGTCACAGGCGCTACAGTTACAGTCAGTGGATTTGCCACCGCGCCTTTGGCTTCCGCCGGATATAACATCACTGCGATCCGTATTTATCGGGCAGTGGCTGGCACAGCGTCTGTTACATATTTGTATGTTGGTCAAGTTGCCGTCAACCCAGCTACAGGTGTAGCTGCTAATAATTTTTCAGACACTCTCTTGGCAGCCGCTCTTGGGACTGCCCTTCCATCACTATATTACATACCACCACCATCTGGCTTAACTGGATTAATTGCTATGCCTAACGGCATTTTGGCGGGGTTTACTAATAACCAAGTTTGGTTCTGCGAACCATATCTTCCTCACGCATGGCCATCAAGCTACATGATGACGGTAGGGTTTCCAATTGTCGGTTTAGGGGTGTACGGTCAGACGCTAGTTGTATGTACAAGCAAAGCCACATACCTTATTACAGGTTCTAGTCCCGGCGCAATGTCTCAGGAAAAACTCAGTCTCTTTGAGCCTTGCGTATCAAAGAAATCAATTGCCAGTGACCAGTATGGTGTTCTTTATGCCAGCCCAAACGGGCTTGTAAATATTGCCCCCGGCGCTCAGGATGTGGTTACAAGGCAGTTATTCACCCGAGATGAGTGGTCTACGTACTTGCCCACGACTATGGTTGGCGCTATTTACCAAAATATGTACATCGGGTTCTACCAATCAGGCTCTGTAAAAGCAGCCTTGGTTATCATACGTGGCGATAACCCACCGCTAATCAGTTTAAGTACAGCCGCGACTTGTATATTTCTTGAGCGGTCAACTGCTAATGTATATATACTTAATCCATTAGATAACTTAATTTATCAACTGGATGCCGATACTGTAAACAATTTAGTTTATGAATGGAAGTCAAAGAAGTTTGTAATGCCGGAACCCATGAGCTTTGCGGCGCTTAAACTGCAAGCAGATTGGGCATACATTAGCGACACCACTGCATATAATACAGCTGTTGCTGCAGTTATTGCTGCAAACCAAGTTTTGTGGTCTGGTACAACTGATTTGCGCGGTTCGCTAAATGGTAATTATCTGAACGAATTTCCTGTAAATGGAAACCTTTTGCAAAACGTTTCAGCGGTAGCTAGCCTTAGAAATATCCAAGCGTCAATAATTGCTGACGATACACAGATATTTTCTCAAGGTATTACTAGCCAAGAGCCAGTGCGCCTTCCCGCAAGTAATAAAAATTATATATATGAAATCAAGCTGACAGGAAACGCCCCCATCCGTCAGTTCCGTATGGCTACCAGCATCGGTGAGTTGAAACAATCATGAAAAAACCAGCTATTCCCGGAACGTTAAACCTGCCGCAGAATATGGCGCAAGTTATTGAACCTTTGAAGATCAATGTGGAGTTGATTACTGGGGCTCGACCCGGGTCTGTTGCTTTGAGTGCTTTGAGTACATCTGCTTCGTTATCAGACGTTATAACAAAAGTCAATCAAATACTTTCCAGAATTGATCAAAACGGGTAAGATACAGCCCTATGAAATCAATTGTTTACGGCCAAGATGAACGCGTATTGAGATGGGTCGGAGAACGAATTGATGAAGAAGAATTCTCCCCCGGTGCTGTAGGCATAGGGCTTGAAGAAAATGGTGAGTTAATTGCAGGAGTTGTTTTCAGCATGTACACCAAAGCCTCCATTTGTATGCACGTAGCAGCCGTACCGGGAAAACGTTGGATGACCAAAGAGTACTTGTGGCGCGTGTTTGCTTATCCGTTTATTCAACTTAAGTGTAACCGTGTAACTGGTTTAGTACGTGAAGACAATCTTGTTGCTCAAAAGTTTGATGAGCACATTGGGTTTAAACGTGAAGGTCTTATCCGTAAGGGTGCGACTGACGGAACAAATTTTGTTTTATACGGTATGTTGAAAGAAGAATGCCGCTGGCTAGGAGTTAAAGTATGAGACTCAATGAATTTGAGATGTTGCCAATAAACGCTTTCCGTCCTCGACACGGAAAGTTTGGCCCTATGACTTTTGAAGGCGGTAAAGATGGTGGCGACGCTCCAGCGCCCGACCCAAACATTGGTAGAGCTCAACAACAGATGGCTGATTTGGCTACAGCGCAATGGAACGAATTTAAAAATAATATTTACCCTGAGTTACAAAAGCAAACAGCTGCGCAAAATGCACGCCTCCAAGGTGCTTACGAACTTAGCCAAGAAATTGCCAAGAAAAATATGGAACGAGCCGACGAATCTTATGCCATGTATAAGAAAGGCGCAATTCCAGCAATGGAAAAGCTGAAAGCAGATGCAGACCAATACAATACTGCTGCATATCAAGAACAGCTGGCATCTCAAGCTGCCGGAGACATCGGTCAAGCCGCACAAGTCCAACGTGAACAAACAGCCATGCGCCAACGTGCTTATGGTATTGACCCAACATCTGGGGTAGCGCAAGGACAGGCTAATGCAAATTCTGTAATGCAAGCCGCTGCTACTGCCGCAGCGATGAATCAAACCCGTGAAGCTGCCAAACAAATTGGTTTACAAAAACAAGCCAACGTGTACAACATGTACGCAGGATTACCAGCGCAGTCGATGAACCAAAACAATACTAGTTTGAATGCTAATGCTCAAGGAACGGCTGCAGGTCAGTCGCAGGTAGGTAATGCTGCCGCTATGAGTGGTGTAAATAATGCCGCAGCTTCTACAGCTATGGGCGGCTGGGGGCAAGTTGGTACTCTGGGTGTTCAGAAATATCAAGCTGACGTTGGTGCATACAATGCCCAGCAAGCCGCTGAAGGCGCTATGTGGGGCGGCCTTGGAACAATGGCTGGTATGGCTCTTGGTGGCCCAATCGGTGCTAGCATCGGTGGCTATTTTGGCAAAAAAGTAGCATAAAAAGGGTTTAGATCATGGCATTTAATCTAGGTGCATTTGCAAGCGGAGCCGCCAAAGGGTATCTCAGTTCAAAAGAACTTGAGGAAAGAGAAAAAGATCGTGAGATGCGCCAGCAAGCTCTGGACATCCAGAAAGCACAAGCTGCGCGGGAAGAAGAACGTTACCAACAAGAACGTGAAGCCCGCGAACTTTTAAAAAATGCCTACACACCAGATACAGGTGGTGTATCCACGCAAGATATTACTGGGGCTTTGCCTATCGGCCAACGCGCTGGTGAAACTGAGACTACACCAGAATACCGCCAAGCGTTTCAAAGTGCGTTTGGTAACCTTACTCCACAACAACAAGCCGCAGTATTACAAGGATACGGTTCTGCAAATACCCCCGGTGGCCAAGCTGCTGCGGCAATCCCTGAGTTAAAAGCTGCTCAGTTGGGTACGACTACTGTACGTAAAGGCGAAGACGGTCAGACTTACGCTGCCCAACCCTTGGGCGAAAGAGAAGCTCTTGTTCGCTATAGACAAATGGCTGGTGCATCAGGTAATACTGCTGCTATGGAGAAAGCAAACCAGCTGTACTCACAGTCTTTACAAACAAAACAACTTGAGCGTGGTGAAAAACGCGCTGATAAAGAAGACAAGTTTTATGATTGGCTTGGTAATTCTCAAGAGATGTTGCTTACAAAAGGCCCGCAGGCTACCGCTGATGTATTGGCTAAAGAATACAACACAGGCCCAGACCATAAAGATGGTTTCACTGCCAAGGTTATAAAAAACGAAGACGGTTCTTCCGTGTTCACTATTACAAACGATAAAACAGGCGAAGTTAAATCAGCTTATCCTGTCGACGACAAAAACGTGGGAGAAGCTATTAAATTTATGGCTTTCCAAAAATGGTCATCACTACCCGGCAATTTTGAAAAATCTCTCGCTGAAACCCGCGAAAACACAAAACTTGGTTTTGAAGGTAGAAAAGTTGATATTGAAGCCAGTAGGCTTGGTATGGACGCAGGTAAGCTTGGCCTTGAGTGGGAGAAATTTAATCTTGAGGTTAAAAATAATCCTAAGAAACTGGCTGAGATGGATGCCAAAATCAAAAACTACAACGCTGATGCTAATTATAGAAATGCTCTTGCAAAAGCTGCTGGTGAAAAAACTGGTAATTGGGCTGTAATTGGTACAGACAAAGATGGCGCACCCATCAGTTATAACAAGAATGATGGTTCTGCTGCACGACCTGATGGAAAACAAATTCAAGACGTTGAGTTCTTTAAGAAAATTACTGGTGAAAAAGCGGCTAAAGAACCAATCACTAATAAAGACGTATTGGATTTTGTTGAAAAAAATGGCGACGCACCAAGTGGTATCAAAGACAAAAATACCGGAAAAGAACTTCGTGTAAGGGAATTACCTTTGTCTCAGCAACGCCAAGCCGCTGAAGATTTCTATCAAAAAGGTACCGGCTCTGGTGCATTACCAATGCCTGTTGTTGGAGAAATGAAAAAACCGGGAGAAGTTCCAAATGCTCCTGCAGCAAATCCAGCCAAGCCTGAAGCTGCCAAGCAGACAGCTATTCCGCTTAGGTCTACTAATGGCGGTAAGACATATACTTCAGCTTTGCCGGAAACAATAAGAGACCCTTCTGTGCCATATTACAGAGAGATACCTAACCCATTGGCTTATTTAAACAACATCACCTTTGGCTCTAGGGCTGAAGCACAACAAGCGTACGAAAACGCAATGAAGAACGAAGCTGCTGCTATCCCACAAGTAAGGTAAAAAATGCCAATCCGTTCAATTTCTGATCTTCGTAGTGCTGTCGGAAAAGACTGGGATAGTGTTTCTGATGAAGATTTGATTCAGTCATACGCGGATTCAGTAAAAATGAATCCGGTAGAAGTTGCTCGTACCCTTGGGTATGACGCCGGTTCCGGTGGCCGTGAATCAAAGCGGGCTACAGCAGCAATCAGTAACTACGTTGGTAACCTACAAGGGGTAGGCGAAGAACTAGCTGGTGCAGTAGGTTTTAGTGGCGTCAGAGATTACTTGGCTGAAAAACGCCGTGCTAATGAATTCCAAGCCAACGTAGCTTCTACCCGTGCTAAAGACATGGGGGCCGTTGAGTCGTACAAAGACGTAAACGATTTTTCAAGCGGAGTAAATTACGCTACTGGTTTAGCAATTCAGTCTGCCCCATATCTTGGCGAAGCTTTGGTTGGTGGTATTGGTGGTCGTTTGGCTATGGGCGGTACTCGCGCTGCTTTGGCTGCTGCCGAGGCTTCTGGTGACGTAGCTGCTGCTGCACGTGCAAAACGTGCATTGAACATTGGTTCCGACGTTGGTGTTGCGGCTGCGTCTTATCCTTCCGCTGTTGGCGATGTATTGTCCAATCAACGGGAACAAACTGGCGGTAAAACTGATGCAGCTTCTGCATTTGCCCTTGGCGTGCCATACGCAGCGTTAAACGTAATTGGTGTTGAAAGTGCTGTAGGACGAGCACAGTTATTTAAGAACCCACTCAACTTACTGGACAATGTCTCAGGGCTTAAAGGCGGTTTGGCCCGAACTGCGGCTACTGGTACAACTGCAGCTCTTAAAGAAGGTGCTTCTGAGACAGGTCAAGAGTTTATAAACCAAGCTGGCCGCATGGCCGTTGACCCCACAGAACAGTTCTTCAACGAAAAATCCAACGAGCGATTCAAAGAATCCTTTATTGGCGGCGCTACCCTTGGCGGACTTATGGGCGGTGGTTTGGGCGGCTGGAGACGCAGCGAAAGTTTTATCCCCAACGCAAATACTGACACAAATACTCAAACTGGTCAGCAGACAACCAACGATATTCAACAAACTTTTCAACAGACTACTACTGGTACAACGCCCACTGCAATCCCTGTAAACCGTCTTGCCGAACAAATGGGCGGCACTGCTGGTAGAACTGATCCACTTGCGGGTCGTTCTTCGTTATATAACCAACAGCTTGCACCAGAAACAACAGCACCTATCACGCCTGCGGCTCCAGCTGTAACAGGCGGAACTACGGACATTGCTCAAGCAAATGCCGCAGCAAATCAACAACAGCAACAAGTAAATCAAGCTCAAAAAGAACAAGCTGCACGTGAAGATGCTTTCTCCAAAATTGGAGCTGTTTACAACCCAGAAGGTCAAGGGTCATTACAGATTTTTGGCCAGACTATTCTTGGCCCGCAAGTCAATACATTTGGTACAGCACTGGCTGCTAAAGTAGCAGCGTTGCCACCTCAAGCTCATGCAATTGCAAATGCCATATCTCAAGCAAATGCTGTGTTAGGCACTACAGAAAAGCCAAGTCCTTTGGTAAGCTTTACGTACAACGGCAATAACCCAGTTGCATCCGCTGATAAAGCCCTACAAGCCTTGGCAAAGGTAACAGACAAATTCCAGATCGGGCATGTAGATTCTGTGGAGATGGCTGCAAGTAATCTGAATACACTTTCAGTTACAGCCAAAGGAAATCAACTTGAACAAATCAACGCTATCCATGAAGCTCTGACAGGCAGAGACACGGACGGTTATATTGCGTCACAACAAACCAAAGGAGCTAAAAATGGACTGCAACAGCAAACAACTACCGGGGTGGGAACAGTACCAATCCAAAGCGGAGCAGGAGAAAGCAATGGGGCAAACACTGGGAATGTACAACCCAGCGGAGTTCAATCCCTCCTCACAGGAAGTCAGCCTCAAGGACAGACTGGCCAGCAAACTGGACAGCCATCAGGAGAAGGAATACGGAATGGCACCAGTGTCACCCCCAACGTTTCTGGTGGTCAGCCAGCGCAAGGGCAAGTAAATGAACAAACCACACGTGGGGTGGGTGAAGGGCAAACACCCAATCAACCTCAACAAACCGCCACAGGCGCTGTGGGTGAGCAAACTGTTCAAAACGGCCCAAGAAAATACAGCCCAACCATTGGCTACTACGCCTCCGACCTCGCCCACATCTCAAGCGAACGCCGCATAAACATCATTCTGGAGTTGTTTAACAAAGTATTGGCTACTACTAAAGGGGCTAATGCTGAAACACGTGCAGAGATTTTGCGGTTGTCTTTGTTGGAACAGTTCAAGGAAAAAGACATTGCTGATTTGGTAGGCATGTCAGAAGCTGCTGTTCAAAAACAAATTGAGCGCATGGGCGTCAAGATGGACAGAGAGATTGGGCAATACGTTGTGGTTGACCCAGACATTGCCGTGAAGATAGTAGCCGAAGCCGCTAACTTCCGTTCTGTGGAATTTCCTGATGGCATTGGTGAAGGTGAGTTAGCTGGCTTGTATGCCACTCGTTCTGAGTACGAGGCCAATAAATCCCAAACGCTGGCTGAAGAACTTGAGGCTGGTGAACAAGAAGGTGACCGTAGCAAACTGCTGGCTGAAGAAATGCAGCGCGGTGAAGGCGGTGAAGACCGCACTATGGGAACTGTTGCAAATGCAGGCGGAAGCCAAGGGGCTGTTGACTCTGAAGGTAGAGTCATCCTAAACCGAATTGACAAACTGCAAGCCAAAGTAAACGCAGACCCCACTGATACAAAAGCTGCGGCAGATTTAGCTAAAGCTTGGGCTAAGTACGCTGAGCTACAAAAAGAAAGAGCAGGCAAGGGTGAAAAAACTGTTGCCTATGCAGAAGATGAAGAAGCTGATTTAACAGGTGAAACCACAACGGCAGAGACAGAGACAGAGGCAGAACCAGAAGTTGATGTCGCCGAACAAACAAAGCGAGACAAGCTGGTTGCTGAAGCTCGTACAAAACGTAAAGCCGACCGCAAAGGTTTAAATGTTGGAGATACAGTAGCCAACCCCAAACTAGGAACTGGTGTCGTTGAAAGCTTTGCTGGTGACGGCGCAGAAACTACTGTTACTGTAAAGTTCCAAAACGGACTCACAAAAACTTTATCCGTAGCATCAGCCAAACTGGAGAAAACAAATGCCGTTCAAGTCGAAAGCGCAGATGAGGGAGATGTTCGCCAACCAGCCGGAGGTGGCAAAACGGTGGGCAAAGGAAACACCAAACCCAAAAAGCCTGCCGGAAAAGTTGAGCAAGCCAAAACAGAAACCAAAGTCGAAGAAGTAAAAACCCCAGAGGAACAATGGAATGAACTACGCACTCTTGCACCTGAGCTCCCAGCTTACAGCGATCTCAACAAAGATCAAAGAATACGTTTTGATGACTTGGCAAACCGTGGTAAAGCCAACCTTGCAGCTGTTGTCAACCAAATTGTCACGGCTCCGCAAGAAGTAGAACAACCCAAGTTCGGTAAAGGTACAGCACCTGCAAAACCATACACTGCCAAGTCCTTGATTGCTGAACTCAAAGCGTTCATGCGGGTTGATGCTCTTGGCCGGAACGTACTTATCGTTGACAATGTGGCTGAACTTGAAGACTTGCGCGACCAAGCTATTGGTTGGTCAAATGATAAAGCCTTTGGTTGGGAACGTAACGGCAAAGTTATTTTGATTGCAAGCCGTATCCAAGAAGGTCAGGGTCGTGCCAAGTTTATGCACGAAGTGGGTAGCCACCTTGGTCTTGACCGGATGCTTGCAGAAAAAGATATTATTGCTTTGGCTAGCCAGATCGGAACTTGGGCTGATCTCAACAATAACTCCAAAGAATCTGTACTGGCACGTAAAGCCATTGATCGTGTAGGTAACGCCAAGGTAGCAGATGAAGACGTGATGTCTGAGTTGATTGCGTACTTTGTTGAAGAAGCCATTCTGTCAGGTGTTGACCCAACTGCTGCCGCAAAATTGACAGGCTCATTTGGTAGTTGGTTCCGCACATTGTGGGCTGGCTTTAAAAATGCCGTCCGTAAACTTGGCTTCAAACCAGAATCTTTGACCGCACAAGATGTGGTCAATATGGCCTACGGCGCTGCTCGTTTGGAAATTGCTGGCACATGGCACGGCACGGCTGCTGAGTTCCGTAAATTTAACCACCAGTACATGGGTACTGGTGAAGGCGCTCAAGCATACGGCTGGGGTTCATACTTTGCTCAGCGTTACGGTATTGCCGAAGGTTATAGGACAGCTGACATAAAGCGTAAAACAAAAGCCGGGCTTAACGAGCTTGCTTATTCTTATGGCGGATTGAACAACTTTCAACAGCAACAACAATATTTTAGCGATGGCGGAACACCGATCAAACTTGGTTTGACTATGCTGCATCGTTTGCGTATGCGTTCCGGTAATTTGTATATTCCCACTATCGAAGTTACTGGGAATAAAACTCCGGGGGCTTTGTCTTATAAAGCCGCTGATCAAATTTTCAAAAAAGACGGTTCTCCGCTTTTTTCCGACCAGCAAATTGCTCAGATGTCGGACTATGTTAATAGGACATCAAACAATCCCGTAGGCTCCCTGATGCGTGTTGACGTCAACATGGAAGATAACGAAACACTGAACTGGGATGAGAAGATCAGTGCTATGCCGCAGGAAGTCCAAGATGCCTTGGCCAAAATTAAGGATAGTCTTGAGGCTGAAGGTTTGCTGGAAGGCTACTTGGGTAAGCTCAATGCTGACTGGGAAGAACTGACCGGCGCTGACCTTTATAAAACAATCTTGAATAAAGCGCATGAAGCAGATGCCAAGATATTCCATGATGTCCCCGGGTCAGACCGCATGAAGGCTAACAAGGCATCCAGCATGTTGTTGGATAGTTTGGGCATCAAAGGCATCAAGTTCTTGGATGCTCGTAGCCGCGATAAAGTTGTTGATAACAAAGACATCACTCGAAACCTTGTTGTCTTCAACGATGCAAACATATTCCGTGCGGCTACCAACATTGGCGCGGACAAAGAACAGGTTAAGTTTGGTATCAACCCTGCCGCTACTGTTGACCAGACGATAAATCGCCTGCCTTCGTTTATACGCACCACTACGCGCAGTCTGGTGACCGACCTGTTGCACCAAGCCAAGAACACTGTGTATGCGTCTGCTATTACAGAAGACGTGGTCAAGCTGGCGTCCAAGTACATGAAGTCTGCCAATGACTATCTGAATGCACAGTACGCACGGCAAGCTACACGCATCCAGTTTGAACAGCGTATCAATAAAATTCTGTCCGACTTTGACAAGCTGTCTGGTGAATATAAAGGCACTGGAGCCAACTCAGTCAACAAGTTCATCAAGGACTCTACAGTCAGTGGCTTGTGGGGCTACTACCCCGGCGAACACCGTGTGGGAACTGAGCTGTTTACTGTTGACCCAGAGATGAAAGAACGGTTTGACGCTTTTGGCGAAGGTTCTGCTGCCCAGAAAGTAATTAAGGATGTGTTTGAACACGGCTACGAAGCCCTGATGCTCAAGAAGAAAGCAGTGGAAGCCGCCATCGACCGCGAGTTTGCTGACCGTGAAAAAGCCGTTATGGGCGACACAGAACAGCTGCAAGAGCTGGCCAAAGAAAAGAAACTGCTGCTTGCCCGTGAAGCCAAAATCCGTGGTATCGACGTGTCATCGCCTTATGCCTACCTTGGTCGCTACGGTGACTATGTGGTGGTTGCCAAGTCTGCTGAGTTCAAGCACTACGAAGAACGTGCCAAGCTGGGTGACTGGGATATGCAACAAGCCAAAGACTGGCTGCAAGAAAATATCTCCAACGCTGACCACTACGTAGTGCAGTTTGCTGAGACCCAATCAGAAGCCGACACCATTGCTGACCGGCTGCACGCCACAGGTAACTACGACATCATGCCAGAAGATGCTGGTGTGAAAGAAGCCGAAGAGTCCTACACAGGCGGCGGTGATATCCATTTGGCTGTTAGTCGCTTGCGCAACCTGCTGCAACGTCAAGTCAGTGATGGCGACATATCTTCTGCAAACTTCCATTCCATGAATAAGATGGTTGGGGATTTGTACTTGATGACCGTGGCTGAAGCCAGCGCACGTAAGTCTGAGATACAGCGTAAAAACGTGGCCGGTGCCGATGACAACATGATGCGTAACTTGGCCACCAGTGGCCGTGCCGATGCTCACTTCTTGTCTACGTTGGAGCACAATGACGCCATCACTGACTCGATGGAACGTATGCGTAATGAGGCTAAGAATCAGCGCCGTGAGGCCATGCCCATCTACAACGAGTTGATGAAACGCCAAGCCAATAGCATGGAGTACAAAACTCCCAGTACGCTGGTAATTGCACTTAATCGTATGAACACGTTGTGGAGTCTGACATTCAGCCCAGCGTATTACATGCAACAGATTTTACAAACTGCGGTGATATCCGTGCCATATTTGGCTGGTCGCCTTGGTTACAGTAATGCTGTATCTCAAGTCAATCGTGGGTACAAAGACATCGCTAGCTTGGTCAAAGGCTTAGGCATCAACGACCATATTGACTTTAGCAAGGCTCCTGCTGATGTGCGCGACATGCTCAATAAGCTGGTTGGTATGGGTAAGATTGACATTAGTATGGATGCTGATGAACGAGCCACGGCTGACGAGAAGGGTATCTTTGCAAAGGTGATGTACAAGATGCAGGGTGTGAACAACCGCATCGAAGCTGTTAACCGCTCCGTGGCTGCCATCGCTGCATACCGTGGATACTTGGCTCGTTATGGCAACAACAATACCGAAGCTGCTACACAGTACGCTGCCCAAGTGGTGTCCGATACACACGGCTCATACGATGGCTTCAACACTCCGCGTGCATTGACTGGCGGGTTTGGTAAAGTAATTGGACAGTTCCGCCGCTTCCAGATTATTCAGTTGTCCATGCTGGCACGTCTGATGAACAATGCGTTCAAGGGTGCATCGGCTGATGAGAAGATGGTAGCCCGCAAAGCCCTTGGGTTTATCACTGCACAGATGGCTGTGATTGGCGGCGCGATGGCTGTTCCGTTCTTCAACCAGATCGCATGGATGATGTCCAAGATTCTGGGAGACCCAGATGAACCCGATGATTTTGAGTTCAAGTTGCGCCGCATGATTGACAACAAGGTTGTTGCTGACCTGCTTTTGAGGGGAGTACCTGCTTCCTTGGGTGTGGATGTCAGTGACAAGCTGGGTATGGGTCGTGTGGCTTCTATCCTGCCGTTTGCGCAAGGCGACTTGACCAGCCGTTCTGGTGCAGAGAAGATTATTGTGGCGGCGATGGGGCCAAGTGCCAGTATGTCGATGAAGTTTGCTGATGCGTTTGGGATGATTTTGAAGGGCGACTATTACAAGGGCCTAGAGATGGCCCTGCCCAACGGATTTGCCAACGTAATGAAGGCAGCTCGTTTTAGTTCTGAGGGTATCACCATGCGTAATGGTGACCTCGTTCTTAAGCCAGAAGACTTTGGCATGGTTGATGCCGCCTTCCAAGCTGTGGGTTTGCCGACAAACACTGTGACTAACCGTCAGTTTACCCAGAATGTAAAAGCTGAGTACGACAAGTTTTATGCACAGAAGTCAACAGATATTAAAGGTGCGTATGTCAAAGCGTACAGGGAAAATGACGCCAAAGGTATGGCCGAAGCCCGTGAAGAATTCCAGCGATTGGAAGATTCCCGTGTGTCAAATGGATACAAAAGACAACCAATGTCCGACCTTTTTAAAGCACCAATGGCCGCAATGAAGCGAGAACGTGGTGTAATTGGGGGAGTGGAAACTACCAAGCAAAACAAAGGTTTTGTAGAATTAGCAAGCCAAATCTAAGGAGTGAATCATGAGCGATCCCGTAGGACTTAAAGCAG